>Ga0114999_10000755_pt1 | contig 47607 bp, 45 predicted proteins | sample ArcticOcean_MG_C_3_FD_89820 | JGI IMG/M metagenome (GOLD analysis project Ga0114999, IMG submission 89820) | Marine microbial communities from western Arctic Ocean - ArcticOcean_MG_CB8_126 | ecosystem: Environmental > Aquatic > Marine > Oceanic | place: Arctic Ocean: Canada Basin | collected...
CGCGTGACGGAGGACAATCCGCACGCGGGTGACGCGTGGTTCTCATTCATCTCCGTGGGCTCGCTGGATTGCCTCGCGGGCCTGCGGGGGCAGATCGATCTCATCGACTATCTGCGCCCGCTGCAACTCTATACAGAAGGGTTTACCGGCGAACGGCTGCATCTTGAATCACTGCCGGCAGCCGCATCGGCCGATCCGATGAGGCTCCTGCCACTCCTGTCGGGCGGGGTCGTGCAGTTGCCCGAGCGGGTGAACCGGTTCACCGACCGCGCACGAAATTTCAGTCTGCTCAAGATGTCACTGCTGCATCAACTCGGCGTATTCGAGTTCAAAACGACGAGTTTTGCGTATGGCGACAGCCGCGATCCGTTCTCGGCCTTTTTTGCGACCTTTGCCGACCCCGATCTTGCCCAGACGCTCTTTCGCATTTGCGAAGACGCGCGTATCGACTGGCAGATCCTGCGCCATTTGCGTGGCGCGCGGAGCGAGCTTGCCTGGCTGATGCAAGATGCCCTCGGATCGCGTGAACCGTCAGGCGAGGGCGTGAGCGCGTGGCTTGAGTGCATGGTGCGATTCAGCCTTGGTGCGGGACTCGGCGACCTGCGGGACGCCGTCCTTGCAGATGGGCTGCTTGCGCCTTTGCTTGAGGCGCTCGGGGGGCTGGATGCAGATACGGCGAGCGTCGCAGATACCGCTGCCGTGGTGGAGGCTTGCTATCGGCTATTGCTTCCTGTGAGCGATGACCTTGATGTTGAGGTTGCCCCGGTGCTCTTCCGCGGCGAGATGGACCTCGATGATCTCGCCTTGCAAACGCGGATCAGGAACATCGAAATGGACCTCAAGGAGTCGCTCGACGAAGAGGAAACGTTCTCGCTGTCTGACATGGTCAACGCTGAGAACGTCACGATCGAGGAAATGAAAGAGGGCGCCGTCAGCGATTCGATGGGGATGTTCCTGACCGACCTCGAAGAGCAGTTGGACGCCGAGGATGGTGATCCGGCGAAAGCGCTGGCGGAGGGAAGAGAGGGCGGGCAGGTGATCGACGGGCCGCCGCTCGCCGAGTACGACGGCCACATCTTTCAATACGATGAATGGGACTATCAGATAAACGACTACCGTCGTCGCTGGTGCACACTCTTTGAGATCACCGAGACCGAGCGCGATGCAGCGTATTTCGACGACACGCTGACTGAATTCGCGAATGTTGCGGCCAACGTACGCGGTCAGCTAAACCGCGTGCGCCCCGAGATGCTGCGAAAAGTGAAGGGGGTGACGGACGGCGAGGAACTCGATCTTGAAAAAGCCGTTGAGGCGATCGTTGATCGTCGTTCGGGCTGGACCCCCGGCGAGGCGATTTACGTTCAGCGTCAGCGCAAGGACCGGGACGTCTCTGCGCTGTTCCTGCTCGACATGAGCGCGTCCACCGATGATCGCATTCCGGACCCGGATGCGCCGCCCTTGCCGAAATGGGACGAGGATGAAGACGAAGAGGCATTCCTGGCGAACTTCTACGATAAGGTGGAAGCGGCGCGGTCGGGGACGCGGATCATTGATCTCGAGAAGCAGGCAGTCATCCTCATGGCCAACGCGCTCGAGGGTCTGGGGGACAGTTATTCCATCTGCGGCTTCTCAGGCTACGGTCGCGAGCGGGTTGATTATTTCTTGTGCAAAGACTTCTCGGAATCACTAAACGAAAACGTCAAGGGGCGTATCGGCGCGATTAAGCCTTGTCGGAGTACACGCATGGGACCGCCGATCAGGCATGCCGTCCGGTCACTCGCGGCGACCGAATCCCGGGTCAAGGCGCTGATCATTATCAGCGACGGGTATCCGCAGGATCACGACTATGGTAGCGATCGCAACAGCCGTGAATATGGCATACGCGACACGACCATGGCGCTTACCGAAGCCCGGCGGCAAGGCATACAGACGTTTTGCCTGACGGTTGATCAGTCAGGTCACGATTACCTGCGGGAAATGTGTCCCGATCAGCAGTACATGGTGATGCGCGAGATCAAGCAATTGCCGCAGGAACTAACCAAGGTCTACCGCAGCCTGACAGGCTGAATCGTCCCCCGGGTTGCGGGGATCATCGGTGCAACAGCTATTGCACCGACGACTCAGTTGCCGGTGAAAATCGGCTTGCGTTTGCCGCGGTAAGCCGCGATCGCCTCGGACCGGTCCTCGGTCCTGGAAGACAGGATGTTCTGGTCCACGTCCATATGCATGATGCTCTGGTCCAGTGAAGAGACAATGGCGTTGATGCTGCGCTTGATCATCTGGCAAGCGATCGGCGACTTGTTGACGTAGAACTCGGCGAGTTCGTGGGCTGTACTGGCGAGGTCCGCGCGGGGCACCAGTTGGTCAAGGACGCCCCAATCGAGCAGGGTCGCCGCATGTACCCGATCGCCACCGGCGACAAGGCGCTTGGCCCGTGCCGGTCCCACGAGATGTGTAATGAGCGGCAGGCTCTTCCACATCAGGTTTACACCGATATCAACCTCCGGGTACTGCATGAAGCAATCGTCTGCGCCGATGCGAAAGTCGAGCGCCGTCGCGATACAGGCGCCGCCGCCCATGGCGGCACCGTTCCAGGCGGCGATGGTTATCTGGTCCATGTCATACAGGGCGCTGATCGCACGCTCGCCGATGCGGGACCGCCGTCGACGCAGCACAAACGGCACCGCGGAGGCAGCGCCCGTGTCGGTGAGGTCAGCCCCGGACGAGAAGTGGGTGCCCGCCCCGGTGAAGATGACGACCCGGGTGTCGGCATCTTCACGGAAGGTCAGTGCGGCTACTTCAATCTCGGCAAGGTGATCGTAATTGAGGGCGTTGGCTTTCTCAGGGCGATTGAACGTGACGGTAGCAATTGGGCCATCCCGCTCGACAGTCAGATTCTCAAAGGTGGTCTGCATCGGTCCTGTCTCTTTAAAGGGTTGCTGAAGCGTGGTGCTGAAGCATATTCAGCCAAGAGTGCGTTCCTGCACTTTTCAAGGTCGACGCTGAAGGTCGGGCTTGATGGTCACGGGCATTAGCCCGCTCGCGCCAAATCAGCGATTCGACAGAGTCGATCAGGTTCGATGAGTGAGACGTCATCATAATTCAATCGAGAACCGTCTCGCCCGGTGCCGATTCGCTATGATGGCCGCACCATGAACGCAGGGCGAGCCAATTGCAGATAACTGATGCACAGAAGCAGGCCTTCGACAACGTTGGCTACGCGATCATACCCGGGGCAATCGATGCGGAGACGCTGTCCATGCTTCGGGAAGAGTGTGCCTACTTTGTCGGTTATATCGACGGCAGCATGAAAGCACGCGGGCGTGAGGTTTACGGCATCACCCATCGCGGCAAACGCTATTTCATCAGCAATCGGTACCGTGACAGCCGCCGGCTTGTTGATTTTATTTTCAGTGATGTCATGGCACGCGTGACCTCGGCTTTTCTTGGACCGGACATTTTCCTTTTCAACGAGCAATGGGTCGTCAAGGGCCCGGAGCAGGGAATGAAATTCGCATGGCATCAGGACTCCGGGTACGTCAATACGCGTGATCCTGGAAACACGCACAAGCCTTATCTCACGTGCTGGTGTGCACTTGATGACATGACCGAGTCGAACGGCACGATTTATGTCATGCCACACGACCGCGCGGGGACGCGGGATACCGTGCTCCCTCACGTTGTCGAAGACGGGACCAACGACCTCGTGGGTTATACCGGCGATGATCCGGGCGAGTTGATCGAGGTGGCCGCGGGAAGCATTGTCGTTTTCTCCAGCACATCCCTGCACCGCAGCACGGCGAACCAGACAACGCGACCGCGGCGAGCGTATCTCGCGCAATACAGCAAGGAGATTGTGACCCGTGAGCAGGGCGATCTGTGGGCGCAGGGTGTGCCTTTTCTTGCCAATCACGCGCGCGTTTATGATCGGGAGCGCGATCTCGCGGGTGAGTTTTTCTACGGCGCGCGAACACCGTAGCTTGTTCCTGTCCCGGAACTCTGTTGCTGGGGCAGACACTCGCGTGTGGTGCAGGGATGCCCAGCTGTTTTCTGCGGAAAACGCGAGGTTTGAAATCGTATTTGGAATCGTAGAAGTCTCAGTCATCGCTCGGTCATCGGTGTACCGCAGCATGAGGGTGCCTGGCGTTGACCGTTGCTTGTACTGACTTGCACCTTTAGCTAATCTCGCTCGCGCCGCGACGCTGGCAAATGTTCAACAACAAGAACCCAATCAACAAGAACCAAAGCTCTCGACCGGGGAGACGTGGATAGACCATGCGACTAGCTACCTGGAACGTCAACGGCCTCCGGGCACGAATCGACTTTGTGAAAATCTGGCTCGAAGAACGCGAGCCCGACGTCGTCGGTATGCAGGAACTCAAGCTGACGGAAGACGAGTTCCCGATGGAGGTCTTCACTGAACTCGGCTACGAGGTGCTGATGTATGGCCAGAAGGGCTGGAACGGTGTCGCTGTTGCGAGCCGGCTGCCGATGTCGCTCGTTACGCGCGGCCTCCCCGGCGAGGAGGACGCCGGTGCCCGTCTCATCACCGCAAACGTGGATGATCTTGCGTTTACGACGGTCTATGTCCCCAACGGCAAGGACACGGACCACGCAGACTTTCCGGGCAAGCTTGCGTGGTTGGAGGCGCTTGCCGCTCATATGGGCGCCGATCGGACCGATTCGGCAGTGCTTTGTGGCGACTTCAATGTGGTGCACCAGCATGTCGACAGTTGGCGGGCGGCCGCCGCCGACGGACGCGTCTTTCACACGCCTGAAGAGCGCTCACGGCTTGAGGCGTTGATGCAGACCGGGTTCTGCGATCTCTTCCGCGAGCACCATGGGGATGAACAGAAGTTCTCCTGGTGGGACTACCGGGGTGGCGCTTTCCATCGGGGACATGGGCTACGCATCGACCTCATTCTCGGCACCGCGAGGGTGCGCGAACGAATGCGCGAAATCGTGATTGATCGTGACTTTCGCAAGAAGCACGACGGCCTCACTGCCTCCGATCACGCACCCGTCATCCTGGACATCGAATAATCCTCGTGGCGCAGTTGAGACGCCACCCGCACGGAATCGTTTATGCTTGAAGAGAATTATATTGATATCAATGGCAATCGAATGTGCTGGTTTGAGTGGGGCATTCCGGATGGACGGCCGACGATCCTGCTCTGTCATGCGACCGGCTTTCATGCCCGTTGTTGGGACCAGACTATTCACTTTCTGGGTGACCGCCACGTCATCGCAGTCGACTTTCGCGGCCACGGGCGCAGCGGCAACGAAGAACCGCTGACCTGGGCGAGTTTTGGCGACGATCTTGCGCGGTTCGTCGCGGCACTCGACCTCGCGAATCTCACGGCCGCCGGGCACTCGATGGGTGGCCATTCGGTGGTGCAAGCGGTGTGCGCTGAACCCCAGCGGTTCTCGCGCTTGCTGCTGGTTGACCCTGTGATTCTTGATCCCGCTGCGTACAGCGGTGAGCGATTTCATTCGGCCCTGCTGAACGATGTCGGCGAGCATCCGGTCGCTCGACGCAAGAATCGATTTGCCGATCCTGCCGCGATGTTCGCCAACTTTGATGGTCGCGGGGCGTACGGGTTGTGGCAGACCAGCGTGCTCAGAGACTATTGCGAACACGGCCTCCTGCCTGCGCCGGACGGCGACGGCATGGTGCTCGCTTGTCCGCCCGCCGTGGAGGCGCTGATTTACATGGGCAGTTCCGGTCTGGATCTTTACGACCGACTTGCGTCGATTATGCAGCCAGTGGTTGTGTTGCGGGCGCCGGGTCGTGACCCGGCCGAGACCGTGATGGATTTCAGCAAATCGCCGACATTTGCCGGCCTTGCGGATCGCTTTCCGGCGGGTAAGGATGTTTACTTGCCGGATCTGACGCATTTTATTCCGATGCAGCGCCCGGATCTTGTGGCGCGCTACCTGCTTGAAGATCTTTGATTGCCAGCCGGGCTCGTAAAGCCCCATACACGGTCACGCTATGAAACCACTTCTTGCTATCACGATGGGTGATCCGGCCGGCGTAGGGCCGGAGATTACCGTCAAGACCCTGACGAACGCGGGCGTATATGAGCGCGCTCGACTCGCGGTTGTCGGCTCGGTGGACTGTCTGCGAGTGGCCGCGGCGAGCCTTGGTATCGACGTCGCGGTGACCGCTGTCACGCGCCTCGGTGAGGCGTCGGGGTCACCACGCGAGATTCAGGTGTTTGAGCCGCTCGAGGTTCGCGCGTGCGACATTGAAGTAGGAAAGGTCTCAGCGGCGTGTGGTCATGCGGCCGTACAGTTCTTCGAGGCCGCCGTAACGGAGGCCCTCGCCGGGCACATCGAGGGAGTTGTGACCTGCCCGATTAACAAAGAGGCGGTGCATGCGGCAGGCTATCATGGCGATATCGGCCACCAGGAGATCCTGGCCCGCATGACACGCGCCGGGTTGACGGCGACGATGCTCATGACGACCGGTCTCAAGGTCGCTCATCTGTCCACCCACAAATCCCTTGCTGAGGCGGTGCGGTATGTCAGGACGCCGGTGCTCGTGGAGAAGCTTGACCTGACGATTGACAGCCTGCGTCGATGGGGACTCGAATCGCCACGAATCGCGGTCTCGTCGCTGAATCCGCATGGCGGTGAAGGGGGCATGCTGGGCCGCGAGGAGATTGAAGAAATTGCGCCGGCCGTTCGTGCGTTGCAGGAGAAGGGTGAGGACGTCGTCGGGCCGTTGCCGGCGGACTCCGTCTTCACCCGGGCGATCGGCGGTGAGTTCGACGCCGTACTCGCGCTCTATCACGACCAGGGTCACATCGCGATCAAGGTCCACAATTTTGAAGACAGCGTGACGGCAACGATGGGTATTCCGTTTGTTCGTACGTCGGTTGATCACGGCACCGCTTTCGACATTGCCGGCAAGAACCTGGCCAATCCGAAAAGTCTCGCGATGGCGGTCGACGCCGCGATAGACATGATGAACGGCTCGCTCGCGTGATCCTGGCTGATCGGTGTGGGCGCAACCGGGGAGGAGAGGAGGTCGCTGGTGGCGTTTTTTGTTGGCACGAGCGGATTTAGCTACAAGGGCTGGAAGGGGCCTTTCTACCCCGAGAAGATCAAGAATGCAGACATGCTGGGCTACTATGCCGAGCACTTGTCGGCCGTCGAGATCAACAACACGTTCTACCGCATGCCAAAAAAGGAGGTCATGCGGGGCTGGTCGGAGCAAGTGCCCGCGTCGTTTCGGTTCATTATCAAGGCATCCCGGCGCATCACGCATTTCAAACGGTTGAATGAGACGGAGGAGCCGATGGGGTTTCTGCTCGACGCAACGGCAGAGCTTGAAGACCGACTCGGCGCAATCCTCTTTCAATTGCCGCCGAATATGGCATGTGACCTGGACCGGTTAAGCGGGTTCGTCCGCCTCATACCTGGCGACGTGCGCGCTGCGATCGAATTCCGTCATGCCTCATGGTTCACTGACGCCGTGTACGACATTCTGCGGGCGAGCAACATTGCTATCTGTCACGCCGATAGGGAGGTGCGCGACCTGCCGATCGTTGCAACCGCCGATTGGGGTTATCTGCGCCTGCGTCTGCCGGATTACGATGATCCCGGTTTGCGCGATTGGCATCAGGTGACCACGGACAACGGCTGGCAGGACACATTCGTTTTCTTCAAGCACGAAGACGAGGGCGCCGGCCCGAAAATGGCGGGTCGCTTCATCGACGTTGTGGCGTCGTCTTAAAGCACGGGTCGTCGCCGGGCCGTTTCGGTACAGATCATTCAGTGAGGACCGATTTCTGACGGGACGGACGCCGGATCCTCGATGAAGCACTCGATGTCTGCAATCGAGTAGTGACCCGGTGCCAGGTGGTTGCGCGCCATGTAGTTGGCTAGATGACCGATGCAGTCGTTGGCGGGCGTTGGGACACCGTGGAGCCTGCCTAACCACGTGATCTCGCCGTTCAGGAAGTCGGCTTCGATATCACCGGTGCTGCGAATCAGACTCTGCCACGATGAGCCGCCGCCGCGCTCATGGCCCTCGACTTCCCCGGAATGGACCACACCTTTGTGCCGCTGAGCGACCTCATCGCGAGTCGCGCAGTCGATTCCGGCTGCTGCGTAACAGGCGAGTGCCTCACGCCGGACCTGTCGCATAATCGGCGTCGCGTCGGCGTCAAGGCCAACAGCCGCCTGCACGGCGTTGGTCAGGTTGAGAAGCAGCTTGGCGTATTTCCAGCGCATTGTGACTGGATCAGCCACCGCGGAGAAGTCGGCCTGGCGAAGTGCAGCGGCGACCTGCGTGATGCACTCGTCAACGCCTGATGGAAAGCAGCCGGCATCGAGAATGCCGCCTGCACCTTCAGCCTCGTGGACGACTTCGCCGGGCGTCATGTGCGTCGCGGGCAGCATGACCACCATCGCGTACACCTGCCGGAAGCGGCGGAGGGCCTCGAATTCGTTTGAGACGCCATTCTGACAACAGACAATTGGCACGCTGTGGGCACCGAGCGCGGCAAGTTCGTTGAGGGCTGGCAGCATGTGCTGTGACTTCATGGTCATCATTATGATATCATCGGTCGACAGATCAGCGTCCCGCGGGTGCGATACCACTGGGATGTCGAGGCTGAACGTGCCGCCCGGACAACGAAATCGAAGCCCGTTGCGGCTCATGGCTTCGAAGTGTGCCCCGCGCGCGATCAGGACGACATCGAAACCTGCCTGGTGCAGGCGGGCGCCAATGGTTCCCCCAATACCGCCCGCGCCATAGATCACGTAACGCATGATGTGCCTCTTTTGTGCCTCTTGGCTGGTCCTTTTGTACTTGAGTGTACTGGGGCCCTATGCAGGCCTCTTTACTTGGGCCCTTTGCAGGCGCTCTTTACTTGGGGCCTTCGCAGGCCTAGGCGGGCCCCGTGCTGAACGCACGCCACATTAATTGACTCAGACCTTATTGGAAAGGTAGTTTAATGCCGCGAGTGGCGGGGTGATCTGGCGATGCATCGACTTACCGTTGGCCCGGCATGCCGGGATTTCGATCCAGAGCGGACACTCATCGTCCAAGTCGGGTCTTTCGCGGGTCCGAGAGCAGGTGCAAAAGCAGGCCCAAACCGGATCCAGGGCGCGCCCGGCCCCCTGAGGGGAAGTCAACAACGAGAAAACGTCTATGTCAGCTTTAGGTACATTTCGGCAAGAAACGCGGGACTGGCTTGATGCCAACTGTCCGGAGAGCATGCGTGACGGTAGCGACGACATCGTTGGGGGCGGCCGGCGGCAGACGTACGCAAATCCGGACGCCAAGGCATGGCTTGCACGGATGGCCGAACGAGGCTGGACGGCGCCGACCTGGCCAACCGAATACGGTGGTGGCGGCCTTGCCCACGAGGAGTTCCTGGTCCTACAGGATGAAATGGTGCGCCTCAATGCGCGGGCCCCGATCGGCGGCATGGGCTTTTCCATGATCGGCCCTACCCTGTTGGAGTATGGGACGGAGTCGCAGAAGGCCGAGCACCTGCCGAGGATCGTTAGCGGCGAGGTTCGCTGGTGCCAGGGCTATAGCGAGCCGGGTGCGGGATCAGACCTTGCGGGTCTCCAGACCAAAGCAGAGGACGACGGCGATCACTTCCGCATCAACGGCCAGAAGATCTGGACCTCCGGCGCTCAGTACGCCGACTGGATCTTCACGCTCGTGCGCACAGACCCACAAGCGCCCAAGCACGAAGGCATCAGCTTTGTGCTGATCGACATGGAACAGGCCGGCGTAACCGTTAAACCCATCAAATTGATTAGCGGAGCCTCGCCCTTTTGCGAGACGTTCTTTGACGACGCAGTCGCCTTGAAGTCTAATCTGATCGGACAAGTCAACCGTGGCTGGACTGTCGGCAAGCGCCTGCTCCAACATGAGCGATCCGCCATCGCGGGGCTGAATTCGGGGGGTAGACGCGGGCGCTATGACGGCATGCGGCCGCTTCCTGAGGTTGCGCGTGACTATGTCGGCACCGAGGGTGGCAAGATTGCCGATGAGCAATTGCGCGACGGCGTTCTTGACAACGCGATGGATGCTCGCAGCTTCAACCTCACCCAGCGCCGCGCCGCGGCAGAGAACGACAGCGGCTCGACCCTTACGTTCGTGACCTCGATGTTCAAGTACTTCGGGTCGGAGCTGGGCAAAGATCGTCTGGAACTGCAGTTGAAGGCGATGGGGACCCAGGCGATGGGATGGGAGGGTGACATGTTCACGGCCGAAGAGAGCGTTTTGACCCGGAGCTGGCTCCGATCGAAGGCCGGATCGATCGCCGGAGGGTCATCCGAGGTACAACTGAACATTATTGCCAAGCGAGTACTTGGCTTGCCCGACTAGTTTGGCGTTTAATTCGCCTCTCAGATCCGGACGTAATCCGAATTTGGATTTTTTGACTGACAGCGGGCCGACATTAAGATCGGACCCGCGTTTTAGAGACCTTAAGGAGCTAGCCGATGCCTCTGGTATTGAACGAAGAACAGAACATGTTGAAGGATGCAGCAAAAGATTTCTGCACCAACAGCACGCCGATCACCCGGCTGCGCAAGCTCCGTGACGACAAGGACGAATCGGGGTTCGACCGTGACACCTGGCAACAGATGGTTGAGTTGGGCTGGAGCGGCATCATCATCCCCGAGGACTTCGGTGGGCTGGGATTCGGTCACATGGGTATGGGCGTTGTCATGGAGGAGTGTGGGCGCACCCTGACGTCGTCGCCGCTGTTTGCGTCAGCGGTCCTTGGCGCGAGTGCGCTGATCCATGGCGGTAGTGACGAGGACAAGGCTGAGTTGCTGCCGCAGGTTGCGGGCGGTGAACTGCTGCTGGCGCTCGCGCTTGAAGATTCGCCGCACCACAATCCTTACGGCACCTCCGTGACGGCAGAAGCATGCGGGGCTGGCTACAAGGTTACCGGCAGCAAAAAATTCGTACTGGACGGTCACGTCGCCAACAAGATGGTGGTTGTGGCGCGTAGCAGCGGCAACCCGGGTGATCGTGACGGTCTCACGTTGGTCCTGGTTGATGGCGATGCGGCCGGCGTGACCACAACCCGCACGATCATGGCGGACTCCCGCAATGCCGCGAATATGGAATTCGCCGGCGCAGAAGGCACGTTGGTTGGACAAGCAGGCAAGGGTGCCGATGTACTCGATCGGGTACTCGATGCGGGACGCATTCTCCTGGCCGCCGAGATGTTGGGGTCCTTGCAGGAGTGCTTTGAGCGTACGATTGAATACCTCAAAACGCGTGAGCAGTTTGGTGTACCGATCGGTTCGTTCCAGGCCCTGAAGCATCGCGCCGCAAAGATGTTTTGCGAGATCGAGCTCTCAAAGTCGGTGGTCCTAGAGGGACTGTCAGCGCTCGATGAGGGACGAGATGACGTCTCTGAGCTTGCGAGCCTGGTCAAGGCACGACTGAATGACACCTACAACCTTGTGGCAAGCGAAGGGGTGCAAATGCACGGCGGCATCGGCATGACCGATGAGCACGAGATCGGCTTCTTTCTGAAGCGTTCACGCGTGAGTGAACATACGCTCGGCAACTCGGCATTCCATCGCAACCGTTATGGTGAGTTGCTGGGTTACTAGCAGACTGGCCGCGGTTTGGGACCGTGGCACGGGACCGCCGCACAAGAGTGCAATGCCGGACAGGAAAAAAACCCGCTCATCGCGGGTTTTTTTGTCAGTGTCTCTTTTGGGTCAGTGCCGTCAGGTGGCGACCCGCCGGAGCCTGCCTGGCTGATTCATCGGGCACTCGAAGAAATCGCAGATGACCGGGCGAAATCGATCCATATCCACGAGGAACGAGTCGTGTCCCATCGGGGATGCCAGGGTTTCAAAGGTGACATCACAACCCGTCACCGCGAGGCCGTCCGCCAGTTCTTGCTGCTGCTTGACCGGAAACAGAAAGTCCGTCTCAACGCCGATGATCAGCGCGCGCTCGGCACCGACCCGGCCGAGACCTTTTTCCAGTGAACCACCGTGGTCCGCGACGTCAAAGAGGTCCATCGCCCGTGAAAGATAGAGATAGCAGTTGGCGTCGAACGTGCCGATAAATTTGCTCGCGTGCGCTTCGAGATACGACTCCACCTCGAAGTCGATGCCGAATGCGTCACCGCTCTGGCGCTGCTCCGCTATTCGTTCCCGGCCAAACCGGGTCTCGAATTCTGCGGCGCTGCGATAGGTAAGCATGCCGAGTTTGCGGGCAAGACGCATGCCCTGAACGGGGCCGTGTCCGTCGTAGTGACCGTCCTTCCAGGCCGGGTCCGTGCGGATCATCTCGCGCTGCAGCGAACGGAGCGCGATGGAGAACGGCAGGGCGCGACTGGCCGATGAAATGCAAACGAGAGCGCGGGATGCCTGTGGAAACAGCACGTTGTGGGCCAGTGCCGTCATTCCTCCCATGGAGGCGCCGACCACCGAATACAGTTGACGGATCCCGAGTGAATGCACGACCTCCTGGCCAGCACGGGCGATGTCTTCGACGGTCAGTACCGGAAAATCCAGGCGGTACAGATCAGAAGTGACTGGATTGACCGAAGCAGGCCCGGTTGAGCCGAAACAGCTACCGAGGGAATTGACGCAGACAACGAAGTACTTGGACGTGTCGATCGGCTTCGCCGGTCCGACCATCTGCTCCCACCAGCCGGTCGAGGAATCTCCTGGGGAGGACGCCGCATGCGCGGAAGGTGAAAGCCCGGTGAAGATGAGGACCCCGTTGTCCCCTGCGCGGTTGAGCGTGCCCCAGGTCTCGTAAGTGATCTGGGGGTTCATGATCTCGCCCTGTTGCATCGTAAAGGTGCCGTCGATGCGGTGAACTCGTCTCGCGTTACTCATAGATGTCACTTTTTGGGGCTGCCAATCCGGTCATCTTAATCAGCGTCACCCGAATCTGCATCCTTGCCAGAATCCTGTGCATTATCGGCACCGCTGCTGCCACGGTCGGCGTCCTGATGAATTGCATAGTTCTCTAGCGCCCGCTGGACCATCGGGCGGCGTTTGCCGGCCCGTTCAAGGGCGAAGTCGGGGTCGGTTTCGCCCGTCGCCGAAAGCACGTGCATGACGTGAGCGGCGTTGATGTGCGCGGAGAAGCCCTGATCATCCTGCGCCTGGTTGACGGCGAGTTTGATCATCTGCAACTGGAACGGATCGTTGGTCGCAATGCGGCGGGCGTAGCTGACGGCCTCATCCATGATCTGGTCCGCCGGGTAGACGCGGTTGACGAGTTGCAGGTCGAGTGCCTCCTTGCCGTTGATGAACCGGCTTTCAAACAGGAGTTCCTTCGCCTTGCGGGGGTGCATGTCCCACGGTATCGAGAACCACTGAAAGTTGCTGCCGAGAAACATCGCGTCCGGAGCCGCGAAGATAAGGTCCATCGCTGATGCGATCATCCAGCCGCCGAAGATGCAATAACCCTGCACCACGGCGATGGTTGGCTTCGGCAGGTTGCGCCAGCGCATCTGGAAGTCAACGAACAGATGCCGTGAGCGGGCGTAGCGACCGCGGGTACCCGCCTGGTAGGGCCTCTCGCTGGCATCGGCCCGCTCATCCGCCGAGCCGAGGTCGTGACCGGCGGAGAAGTGCTCACCCGCGCCAGAGAGGATGATGACGCCGACACTATCGTCTTCTGCTGCGAGGGTGAAAGCCGCATCCATCTCTTCGAGCAGGACGCGGCTCTGGGCGTTTCTTACCTCCGGCCGGTCCAGGATTACGTGTGCAATGTGATCATCGATTTCGTAACGGATTGCACGGAAGTCTGGCACCTGAGATTCGGCCTATGACAGTGAAATGTCGACTGAGGGGCGCATCTCGCCCACGACTTTGAGGACATTGTGGATCGGATGGTCACGGAATGATTCCATGAGTTCCCAATTCATCGGGGCATTGCCATCGAGGGCTGTGAACGCCTGTTGCCTGAGGATGTAGTCAAAGCGGGGTGCCCATTTGCGGGCACCCAGACGCGCTGTGGTCGAGCAGTTGTCGATCATGTAGGAGACGCCCTTGAAGTGCATGTATGGATTCAGGGAATCCACGCACTCGATGACCGACTCGTTAACAATCTCCGAGTACGGATGACCCGCTTCCAGGAGGACGTCGATTTGCGCCATCATGGTTGCACAATAGACACCCGCAGTGACTGGATTGGTCGGGATGTCCGCTTCGTTGCGGCGGGCACGTACGCCCTCGCCAACCACCCACATTTCTGTGCGGTCGATCTCGCCCATCGGAAATCGATCGAAACGATTGCTTGCGTTGACGACGCTGCGGATCTCGTTGCCGCAGCGCACGTCGTCGTATATCTCGTGAAGGACGTCCTTGGCCGGCGAATAGGAGGCGACGTAGGCAGCTTCAAAGCGGGCTTTGTCGTCGCCGCCGAAGGCCTCGTAGACTGCCAGAATCCCCTCGTGAGAGATAATCCGCGAGATGGGACCCGTGATCGACTCGGCCGTCTGGTTGAAGGCCTCGTCGTCCGACATGCCTTCAGCCTTGAAGCGGATGTAGAGGGCCTCGACGATGCCGTGAACAGCGCCCAGAAGAATGCCGCGCTCGCCGAATATGTCGGAGCGGTATTCCGATTCAAGCGTGGTCTGGAAGGTATAGGGAGAGCCGAGCGCAATCGCCCATGCGAGCGCATAGTCAGTCGCCTTGCCGTTGACGTCCTGATGCACGGCGAAGCTGGAATTGATGCCGGCGCCGTTGACCTCTTCGCCCTGGACGTACAACCGGCGTACCGACGGGCCCATGCCCTTGGGACAGACAGCGATGACGTTGATGTGGTCAGGGAACGTCTCGTTCACGCTCGTCAGGTGGCCGAGGAGGAAGCCGTGAGACAAACCGAGCGTCGCGCCCGGTGCCATCGCCTCGAACATCTGGGGGTAGAGCTGCGTCTGCGCGGCGTCGGAGATCAGCAGCAGCACGATCTCGGACTCCGCGACAACGTCCATCATGTCGCCGAGTGTGCCGTTTTCCTCGGTGAAGCCGGCGGCGCGTGCTTCGTCTGCTGATCCGGAACCGGCGCGCAGACCAATTTTGACGCGTGTGCTGCTGCCCTTGAGCGTGTCACGCAGATTCTGTGCCTGGGCCGGGCCCTGCGATCCCCAGCCGATAACGCCGATCTGGGAGACGTCGGCGAACACTTTGTGCACGAGTGGAAAGAGGTCTCTGCCGCCTTTGATCACCGACTCTTTGCCATCGGCAACGTTGATGATGTCCTTGGCGAAGATTTCGCTGTCGAAGTCGAGAGACATGACCATGGGGGGCTCCGGGGCGTCGAAAAGGCCTGCTTTATACAGGGGCTGGGGTCCTGGTGTAAAGCTGCGGCCCCCAAGCCGGAGGGATGTACCCAAAGGTGCGGTGGTAGGGCCTGGGTCCCCGTGTGTGACCCACGAAGGAGGGTCGCCGATTGCGGGTGCGCCTGCGCGTGGGGTAAGGTCATGCAGTGGGTCGGGAAGCGGGCTCCGGCAGAGATTACCCGGTGACGGCTTTCGGCTACCTCGGTGCCCGGGCCCTGGAATCGATGCAAGAGTGAAGTGGTCCGGGCAGTGTCGGGGGTCAACAGTGTCAGCTCGCGCCGGTGCCAGTGCCAGTGCGCAATCAAGAGGATGGAGACCAGCGATATGACGGACGTGATACTGAACCCCATCTATTGGTTGGTCCTTGGCCTCATCATCATGGCCTCGGAACTGATCATCCCGGGCGGCGTTGTCATCTTTCTCGGACTGGCCGGTGTGATCGTAGCCGGCGCGCTCTTTTTCGGGGTTGTCACGACCTGGGCGAATACGCTCATTCTTTGGTTTGTGACCTCTCTGACGCTTCTGATTGTCCTGCGAACGCTCGTCAGTCGCTTTGCGGGCGGCGACACCAGTCGCAGCAACACAAACGATGTACTGGACGATGTCGGTGAAATCGTGGCAGTTGTGGAAGTGGTTGGCCCGGGCGAGACGGCGGGCCGGGTAAGCTTCCGAGGCAGCACGTGGTCTGCCGTTGGCGACGGGTCCGAGATTCCGGCGGGTGCCCGTGCCCGTGTCATCGCACGGGACAACATCAGCCTTGTTGTGGAGACGATCGACCCGGACGGCGATCGGCCTCCCACCGAATAGTCGGCCCTTGGACCCTCTGAAGTCCGGCCCGGACATCACGCGGCGGTCGGTGTTAACGAGGGTGTTTTCTGTAACATCGGTCTTTCGAGTTGCAGGTGTCTTGATTCTGGGCGCGCTGCACCTTAACTCTCGACCGGAACGCGTTTAGCCTCAACGCCAGCTTGATCACTTGACCATTTCACCCCTTATCAATAGACCCTTTATCATTTCACCCTTTATCAATTCACCCTAACCATAAGCCCCGATGTTCAGCCTTGAATTCTCAATCAATCATGACTTTTAACCGTAATGTGGAGCATCGATGGTCTATTTCACCGTTTTCCTGATGTTGGTCGGAATCGTTGTCTACAAGCTGATTCTGGTCGTGCCGATGCGTCAGGCCTGTGTCGTCGAGCGGCTGGGCAAATTCCGGCAGGTGCTGGTGCCGGGCATGCACTTTCTTATTCCCTTCGTCGATCGCGTTGCCTACCGGCACGAGACCCGGGAGCAGGTGTTCAACATTCCGCACCAAAGCTGCATATCACGTGACAACACGCAGATCTCGGTCGACGGCTTGTTGTACATAAAGGTGATGGACGGCGAGAAGGCGAGTTACGGCATTGAGGATTACCGTGTCGCGGCGGTCAATCTGGCGCAGACCACGGTTAGATCCGAAGTCGGCAAGCTGTCACTGAGCCAGACCTTCTCTGAACGCGAGGCGTTGAACGAGATCATCGTGCGCGAGATCGACCACGCATCTGAACCGTGGGGGATAAAGGTACTGCGGTATGAGGTGATGAATATCACGCCGTCGCAAAATGTGATCGCTACCCTTGAAAAACAGATGGAAGCGGAGCGGCAAAAGCGGGCGGAGATCACCCGCGCCAACGCAGAGCGGGACTCGACCATCAATCTGTCCCAAGGGGAGCGCCAGGAGGCAATCAATCTGTCTGAGGGCGAGCGGCAGCGAAGGATCAACGAAGCGCGCGGCCGTGCCCAGGAGATATCGATTCTCGCGAATGCCACGGCGGAAGGCATGCGGGCGATTGCCCTGGCTGTGAGTCAGCCCGGCGGGGATGAGTCCCTGCAACTGCGGTTGGTCGAGACTTTCCTGAAGGAGATCGAGGTCATCTTGCGGGAAGCCGACATTGCGCTCGTGCCTGAGCGACTCGCGCAGGTTGAGGGGATGTTTGAAGGCATCGACCGCGTGGCAACATCAATTCAGGGGATCCGGAAATGATCGACATAATTGACATTGGGCTGGTTGTAGTCTGGGGCGGGCTCTTTCTGTTCCTGGTCGTCCGGTTTTTCCAGTCTATTCGACTCGTGTCTACCCAAACGGCGCACATCGTCGAGCGCCTCGGGCGTTACCACGAGACACTGGAAGCCGGGTTTCACGCGCTGATTCCGTTCGTCGACAAAGTAACCTTCATGCAGGATCTGCGCGAAGAGAGCATCGACGTCCCACCTCAGGAGTGCTTCTCCATGGATGAGGTCAACGTGATCGTGGACGGCGTGATCTACATCTCCGTCATCGATCCGGTGAAAGCGAGTTATGGGGTGACTGACTACCGCTACGCCGCGGTGCAGCTCGCGCAGACAACTACCCGGTCGGTCATTGGCCAACTTGATCTCGACAAGACGTTCGAGGAGAGAGACCTGATCAGCGCACGCGTGGTTGAAGTGCTGGACGCTGCAGGCAGCACCTGGGGCATTCGGGTCCACCGCTATGAGATCAAGAACATCAGTCCGCCGCGAACGGTGCAGGATGCGATGGAAATGCAGGTCAACGCCGAGCGTGATCGGCGGGCACTGCTCGCGCGCAGCGAGGGCGACAAACAGGGACGGATCAATCGCTCCGAGGGGACCAAAACCGAAGCAATCAACCGCTCGGAGGGCGAGGCGCAGCGGCGCATCAACGAGGCCGAAGGGCGGGGCGAGGAGATCCTTGCGATCGCGAACGCAACCGCAGATTCAATCAGCAAGATCGCGTCGGTCGTTATCGAGCCGGGCGGCAAGGAGGCGATGCGGCTGCAGATGGGCGAGCAGTTGCTGCGGTCCCTCTCTGGACTGAAAGACAAAAAGATTGTGTTGCCCGGGGACCTTCTGGATCTTGAAGGTTGGCTGTCAAAGATTGACTCTCGGCCCACGCTGGGACCCTCGTCGGACCGCTGATCGCGGCGATAAGGCCAGCGATTCGGCCTTATGTGCTGAACTCCAGGTGCTGAACTCTATGAGCTCAAAGAGTGCTCCCGTGCACTTCTCTCGTCGTTCAGAGTCGCTGGCCGCAGCTATCGCGCAACGGCGTGGCTCTGCTGGTGCTAACGTCCGCCCATTGTAGCGCAATCAGCATTTGTTACGCCCTTTGCGGCGGCGCTTTTTCTTCTTCGCCTGTTTGTCCTTATCCCTCGCCGATTGCTCGCCGAGTCCGACGGCTGTGAAGCGTGCCTTCAGGGCTTCAAGCTTTGCTTCCTTGCGGCGCAGAACGTGCGGGCGCTTGGCGTCGTCGAAACGAACGAGATCGGCATCGGATTCAGTACTCATAGGCAGAGTTTATCAGACCCGCGCCGTTTCTCTTCAAGCTCACCTGGAGCCTGCATTGGTCCACTTGAGCCCCATTGGCGAGCCCGCGTGCACTCATCAGGATCGCCGATGCGGCGCGATGATACTGGACGCTATTTCCCGGCCCAGATGCCGGCAGGCGAGCGGCCCCGGATGATAGCCATCGCTCGCGATCGTACGGGCATCTGGGCGTGGGGTCTCAAACCGCATTACGTTGCTTACATCTGCAAGCCACACTATGGCGTGATCCAGCAGGCGGGAACGAACCCCGGCGACGAAGCGCAGTGGCTGCGGCAACAAGGGAAAGCCATCCATCAGTGGGACCGCCAGGAAAACGATGGTGGCGTGGAAGCGCCGGGTCAACACTGCGGTTAGCGCGGCAAGTAACAATTGCCACTTGATCAGAGACGTCATCCGGGTGACGTCGTTGACGCCGACCGAGACGACCAGGTTTCGAATGCCACTTTGATACTAGACCCGGTGACTACTTCATGCAATTGCGCACGAATCGAACGGCCGAGGGGACCCGGTCGCCTTGGATGATTTCCAGCGGACGACCCATCGCTGTTTGTTACACTGGCGGCGCAACCTGAGGACCGCCCATGCCTGCTTTCAGCGCTCATCACGTCCTCTGGGGCCCAATATGCAAGGGTCAGCCAATTGTCCATGGGCGTTTCTCTGCGATCACCGAAAGTACGACATGAACCTACCGTTCCCATTCGCTTTCCCGTTCCCGAGTCTTCTGCCGTGGGTCAGGTCCATCGATGGTTTTCCGCCCGGCGTTCGCTGCTTGGGCCTCCCCTGTTCCTCGGCTTCCTGTTCGCTTCTTTCCCGTTTGTTCCTTCCCCCCTGTTTTTTCCTTTCCGATCTCGTCCTTTCCAATCTCGTCCTTCTCTTGTCCAGTGTTCTCTTGTCCAGTGTTCTCTTTTCCGGTGTTCTCTATGCCGCCTCGGGCCCGGACGATGCCTACGAATACAAGCACGGCATTTCGTTCATCGAGGAACTTAAATACCCACCGGACTTCGCCCACTTTGACTACGCGAACCCGGACGCGCCGCGGGGCGGGTTTCTGCGGTACCCCGCACTTGGCTCGTTCGACAGTTTCAACAACATGCTCGACAAGGGCATGGTCGCGTCCGGTTTTGACTTCCAGGGGCCCTTCTCACTGACCTATGACTCGTTGCTCACCCATACGGTTGACGAGACGGCAAGCTACTACGGTAGGCTCGCTGAAGGCGTGTGGATCAGTCCCGATTATCGGCAGATGGCGTTCAAGCTGCGTGAGGGCGCGTACTGGCATGACGGCCAGCCGATCACGGTTGACGATGTGCTATTCACGTTCAGGACCTTCAAGGAACATGGTTCTGCCGGCATCAGGACCGCGTTGCTCGAACTGGAACAGGTGACCAGGATCGGTGAGCGGGAAATCCTGTTTGAGACTGATGGTGCCGCGGCGTCCAATCCGGTGCTGGCGTTCTCCATCGGCAGTTTCCCCATTTTGCCCGCTCATTACTGGAACAAGGCCGACAACGACATCACGAAAACGACGGTTGAACCGCCCCTTGGAAGCGGCCCCTACCGCGTGAAGACCACCGAACTGGGGCGCTTCGTCCTGTACGAACGCGAAGACGACTACTGGGGCAACGATGTGCCGGTGATGAAGGGCCGCTACAACTTCGGCCAAATCAAGGTCGACTACTTTCGTGACGAGGCGATCATGGTGGAGGCCTTAAAAGGCAATGCCATCGACATACGCCACGAGACCGTGTCAAAAGCCTGGGTCAATGAGTATGAGTTCCCGGCGCGTGACGCGGGCCTGTTCAATCGCGAACTGGTCGACATCAATCGTCCGTGGGGTATGTGGTGGCCCGTCATCTGGAACCTTGAGCACGACAAGTTCCAGGACATCCGTGTGCGGGAGGCCCTCTGGCTGCTCAATGATTTCGAGTGGGAGAATCGTGTCCTGCTCTTTGGTTTTTACCTGAACGCAGACAGCTTTTTCTTCAACTCGGAAATGGCGCAGCAGGGCGGCTTGCCAACCGGGCGCGAGCTTGAGTTGCTCTCGCGTTTTAGAGGGGCTATACCCGAGCGCGTTTTCACCCAGCCCTGGCAGAATCCGAAGACCAGCGGATACGGACAGAACCGGGACAATGTGCGACGTGCACTTGCGCTTTTCGCCGAGGCCGGGTGGGAGGTCATTGACGGTGTCATGACGAACGTGAAGACCGGGGATGTCTTCAGGATCGACTTCATCTTTGTCTCGCCAGCGCTGCTGCGCTCGAAGTTACCGTATATGAACATCCTGAACCGGGTTGGCATCGCGACGACGGCCCGGTCGCCAGAGGTGTCCAATTGGCTCCACCGCATGCGCAACGGCAAGTTTGACGGCGGCGCGGTCAACTACACACCGAGTAACTCGCCGGGCCTCGAACTTCGAGATCGGTTCAGTACCCGGTCTGCAGATCAGCCGGTGGCCAACAACTGGACGAAGATTCGAAATCCGGTGGTCGATACGTTGATTGAAGAGGTTCTCGCCGCACGTGATGCAGATGCGTTCTACGCTGCGACGCGAGCACTCGATCGCGTCCTGCTCTGGAACTTCTACTACGTCAACGACATGGCGCAGCCGGGATACCGGCTAGTCTGGTGGGATAAATTTGGTCGCCCGGACTCCGGACCCCTGCAGCGCGTGCCGTGGATTGATGTCTGGTGGTGGGACGAAGCGCGTGCTGCGCGAGTGAAAGCGGGGCTCGCGAACCTTCAGTCGGGGCAATCGCCGCAATAGAGGCATCGCCGCGTTAGAGGTAAATAGTGTGCGGAAGCAAGCGGATCCACCTGACAGTTCCTCGTCGGTCGCGATTGATCGCATCGGTGCACAAACCCGTACCCAAACCCGCGCAGAAGGGGCGTCCCAAGCCTGGCATGGAGTCTTCACGCTCGCGCTGTCGTGACGGCGACAGTGCGACGAGCCACCCGCGACGCGGTTCTGCTACCATCGACCACGCGCATCGACATACGCGTCAGGTCACCACGAGTGTGTTCGGACGGATGAGCGCATCAAAAATAACAACGGCGTCGAACAGCCGCTAAGGGGGGTCGCTCTGTGGGCCGGTACATAATCAAGCGGCTTGCGCTCATTTTGCCGACGCTTCTCGGCGTCATCATGATCAACTTCGTGATTGTGCAGTTCGCGCCGGGCGGCCCGGTGGAGCAGATCATTGCGCAGGTCACGGCTGGCAATCTCTCGACGACTTCGGGCATATCCGGTGGCGGTGACTCGGGCGTGCAAAGCAACGCGGCCGATACGGGTGCGAGCAGCCAGGACCTTGGCAGCTACGGTCTCGACCCGGCGCTGATCGCGGACCTTGAGAAACAGTTCGGGTTCGACAAACCTGCCCATGAGCGTTTTTTCAACATGGTGGTCAACTACGCGCAGTTCGACTTTGGTACCAGTTTCTTTCAGGACCGCCCGGTCCTTGAGCTAGTGGCCGAACGCATCCCGGTATCGATCTCGCTGGGTCTTTGGTCCGTGCTGTTGATCTACGGCATCTCGATCCCGCTCGGCATTGCCAAAGCGGTGCGTGATGGTTCCCGGTTCGACATCTGGACGAGTTCTGTCATCTTCGTTGGCTACGCCGTACCCGGATTCCTGTTTGCGATCATCCTGATCGTGCTGTTTGCCGGCGGCAATTACTTTGACATTTTCCCCTTGCGTGGCCTCACGTCAGACAACTGGGAGGCAATGAGCTGGCCAAATCGCATTCTCGATTACTTCTGGCATCTGGCGCTGCCCCTTGCGGCGCTGACGATCGGCGGCTTTGCGACGCTGACAATGCTCACCAAGAATTCATTCCTTGAGGAGATCAACAAGCAGTTCGTGTTGACCGCCAGGGCCAAGGGTCTGGCTGAAAATCGAGTACTCTACGGACACGTCTTCCGCAACTCGATGCTGATCGTGATCGCAGGATTCCCCAGCGCGTTCATCGGCATTTTCTATACCGGCTCGCTCTTGATCGAAGTCATTTTCTCACTGGACGGGATGGGCCTCCTTAGCTACGAAGCCTTGATCAAGCGCGACTACCCGATACTGTTTGGCACCATGTTCATCTTTACCTTGATCGGTCTCGTGATGCATCTGATCGGTGATATCACCTACACCCTGGTTGATCCAAGGATCGACTTCGAGACGAGGGAGTGAGGTTGTGAACCTGAATCCGGTCAACCGTCGCCGACTGAATCAATTCAAGGCAAATCGCCGGGGATATTACTCGTTGTGGATCTTCATGATCCTCTTCACGACATCACTCTTTGCCGAGTTTATCGCAAACAACAAGCCATTCTTGATGATGCATAACAGCGAACTCTGGTTCCCGGTCTTTTTCGTGTACACCGAGCAGGATCTGGGTGGAGAACTTCCTGTCGAAGCCCAGTACTGGGACCCGTACGTACGAGATCTGGTCGAGGCGTCCGGAGGCTGGATGATTTGGCCGATCGTTCCCTATTCGTATCACACCTCCGATCTGTATATCGAGTCTGCGGCACCGGCCGCGCCAAGCGCGCAGCACTGGCTCGGAACAGACGACGCTGGAAAAGACACCGTTGCACGACTGATCTATGGCTTCAGGCTGTCGGTTTTGTTTGGGCTGACGCTCACCCTGATGAGTTCTATTATTGGCGTCACTATCGGTGCCATGCAGGGCTACTTCGGCGGCCTCGTTGATCTCGTTGGCCAGCGCTTCGTCGAGATCTGGGCCGGGCTCCCAATCCTGCTCATGTTGATCATTCTTGCGAGCGTGGTCGAGCCCAATGTCTATTGGTTGCTCGGGATTCTGACCATGTTTAGCTGGATGCCGCTCGTTGGCGTGGTGCGTGCGGAGGTTCTGCGCACGCGCAACTTTGAATATGTGCGTGCGGCCCGGGCACTCGGCGTCAATCACCGCGATATGTTGAGGCGTCACGTACTGCCGAATGCGATGGTTGCCACGCTCACGTTCGTGCCGTTCATTCTGAGTGGTGCGGTGACGATGCTGACAGCCCTCGATTTTCTCGGATTTGGCCTGCCAGCCGGATCACCGTCGCTCGGGGAGTTGCTGGCCCAGGGTAAGGCGAATCTGCATGCGCCGTGGCTGGGGCTCACGGGCTTTATCACGCTCGCGGTGATGTTGACGTTGCTGATTTTCGTGGGGGAGGGTGTTCGCGACGCTTTTGATCCGCGCAAGACGCTTGCGGGCGAAAATCCGACCTGAGCGTCAAGGCGTGCAAATTCACGGCGGGCCTCGTCAATGCCAGGTTTTATCAACTCGGGTTTCATGAACCCGGGCCTTATCAAAAACAAAGGTGCCAAAGCACGACAGGGAATTAACGATGAGTGACGCGCTTGAAAACGCATACGAGGTCATGAAGGGACGGATCGGTGAACAGACGAGCCAGAGCGAGTGGTTTGAAGTCACCCAGGAGCGGATCAACGACTTTGCCGACGTGACGATGGATCATCAATGGATCCACATTGATGTTGAAAAAGCAAAAGCCGGGCCATTTGGTGCGCCGATCGCGCATGGGCAGCTGACGCTTTCGATCATGGGTCATCTTCCCAAAGCCGCTGCGGTGGCGAACGAGGGTCCAAAACTTGAAGGACAAAAGCTGTCGATCAACTACGGTTTCGACAAGGTTCGGTTTCCGGCTCCGGTGCCGGCTGGGGCGAAAATCAGGACCACGGGGACACTCAAGCGGGTTGAGATCAAGGGCGGGATGATAGAGACGATGAACGAGTTAGTCGTCGAGGTGGAGGGTCAGACGAAACCCGTTTGCGTCGCCGAGAGTCTGGGCCGTATGGTCTTCTAGCAGCATCTCACGGTGCCGGATTGCCGCGCTGTCGCGCAGGGAACACCGCGGCACCTTCTTTAGTTCCATGAAAGGGCTTTAGTTCCATGAAAGGCTGCTGAAAAAGCAGCCTGCTAGACCGATACATGGATTTCACGTTCGCTTCGCGAGCGGGCTGAGGCCCGCGACTCTGAAAAAGTGCAGGAAAGCACTTTTGCAGCACCCTGTTAGCTAGTGCCTGTCCCAGAACTCCGTTCTGGGCGGGCACTGGCGTGCGGTGCAGGGATGCACCGCCATTTTCTGAAGGTCTCTTTTCTGCAAGCTTCTTTTCTGCAAGCCTCTTGTCTGCAGGCCTCTTTCTTGCAAGATCATGCGAGGTTTGCTTGCAAACCGACTCCCAAGAATTGTCTTCGATGACAATTCTTGGGACAGGAACCCGCTCTACTTGCCGGTCCAGTTTGGTGGCCGCTTCTCAAGGAATGCGGAAATGCCTTCCTTTTTGTCCTCGGTCTGCATGAGCGCACCGTGCGCGAACTTCTCGAGCGCAAGGCCTGTCGCCAGTGATCCCTCCATGCCGTGGTGGACCATTGCTTTCATGAATTGCGGCACAAACGGCGCGAATGAGGCCAGGTGGTCGGCCATTTTTGTGACCTCGGCCATGAGCGCGTCAGGTTCAACCAGGCGCGTGACAAGGCCAATCCGAAGGGCGTGATCGGCATCGATGGCTTCGCCCATCAAGAGCATTTCCATGCCCCAGCCACGTCCGACGATGCGTGGCAGCCGTGCGGTCGCGCCGCCGCCGGGAATGATGCCGATCTTGCCTTCTGGCGTTGCGAACTGCGAGCGTGGGGTCGCCACTCTGAGATCACAACCGAGCGCTATCTCCAGACCGCCACCCATGCAAATGCCATCAATGGCAGCGATCGTAGGCTTCGGATTCTTCTCTAGCTGGTCGGCGAGACCCTGAACGATCGGTTCGAGTGCTTTTCCAAGATCCCGGTGCTTGACCTCGTTCAGATCCGACCCGGAAGCAAATGCTCGGCCGCCAGCACCCGTGATGCAAATGACTCGAATGCTGTCGTCCACGATTGCCTGGTTGACCGCCGTGTGCAGTTCATCGAGCGTCGCGAGGGAAACCGCGTTGTGCTTTTCTGGCCGATTGATCGTGATCACCGCGAGGGGCGATTGGTCACGGTAGGTTACGTTTGGCTCCATGGGCGCTCGCGCGAGGTGCAAAAATGGCCGGGAAATATACCGCAACCCCATGGTTCACGTCATTGATTCAAATGTGAAAGGATCGCCGGCTTCGACGGGTTTCTGAAATGTGCTCTCTTGCACCTTCACCTTGGCCGCTTGGCCGCGCTGAAGGCGTCCTGTTCCTGCCCGTTTATGCGGCCGCGGGCCTCAGTTCGCGGTGGCCGTTTCGTCCGCGTCAGGTTTCGGCGTCCCGGATGCGGGGTCTCGGATCAGCTTCTCGATCATCCGTGCCTGGTTGAGGGTCAGGTTTGGAAAACGCTTGAGGGTCGCGTTGACGATGACCGCCGCTGAGGGCGCTGGGATTTCCGCAGCTTGTTCCCAAAATCTCATGACCGCCCAGATCATCGCCTTAAGGGACGGGTTGGTGTAGCTGCTGTGGAATCCCGGTGAACGTTTCTCGAACGCCAGCTTCAGTTCTGCTGGCACGGGTAATGCTGCGTCTGTGGTCCAGTCCAGAATGCTGCGGGAGTCAATGTAGGTCTTGCCGAAATACCGTTGCGCTTTGATGACCCGAACACCACCACCAAGGTCCTTGTTGATGCGATTTTCGATGGCAACGACCCGGTCGTCGAGCTTTTGGTTGTGTGTGCCCGCCTGGAACAACTCGCGGTGGGGCAGGCATCCGGCCAGCAGGTTGGCGGCCTCAATGACGGTCCAGCGCTCATAGGCGGTCCACTGCATCGCATAGCCAAAGTAGCGCGGAGGAACCTGATTATCGGGCGTCGGCCCGTCGATGATGCGGGTCTCGTCGTCCGATCCGCGCGCGTTGCTTTTGCTCATGTTGGCAGGCTGTTCCAGGACATCAGGAAATGCAGAGAGTTGAGGCTCTGGATCTTATCGAAAATGGTACTCTACGGACATCCGCCGTTATGGCCCCCGACGAAAGGAGTAGCCCGCCATGTCTGATTTCGAGAACATCCGGTATGAGGTAGCAGAAGGCCGTGCCCGTATCACGCTGAATCGCCCGGAGAAACTGAACGCGCTTTCGAATGATTTGCTGTACGAACTGGACGAAGCACTGTGGGAAGCCGATGACGATCGTGCTGTGCACTGCGTGATTATCAAAGGTGAAGGGCGTGCCTTCTCGGCAGGCTATGACTTGTCGGGTCCCCCACGGAAACAAGGCTTTTCACGGGTTCGCTCGGCAGACAAGGAATACCGCGGTGGCCGGTCGGTTGACGACGACGCCTGGCAGATGGAGCGAAGCCAGCGTTTGCGCATGACCCTGTTCGATATGCATAAGCCGGTCATCGCGCAGGTACACGGCTATTGCCTGGCAGGGGGTACTGATGTCGCATTGCTCTGCGACATGATCATTTGTGCGGACGATGCTCGCTTCGGCTTCCCGCCGGCACGGGATCTCGGCGCCCTCCCAAACAATATGTGGCTGTACAACGTTGGGCCGCAATGGGCTAAGCGGCTGATGTTGACCGGCGACTCCGTCACCGGCACGGAGGCGCAGCAGATTGGACTCGTACTGAAGGCTGTTCCTGCTGAGCATCTTGAGTTTGAAGTGGAACAGTTGGCCGATCGTTTGGCCCAGATTGATCCCGACCTGCTGAGCGCAAACAAGCGGATAATTAATCAGGGGCTCGAACTCATGGGAGCCCGCACCCTGCAGCGGATGGCGGTTGAGAACGACGTTCGCGGTCACAATGCGGCGGCCGCTCTTGGTTTTGGTGCCCGGGTTGCAGACATGGGCCTCAAAGGCGCACTGCGTGAACGTGACGGCAAGTTCGGCGATGGTCGGGCGCGCGTCAATGGGCCGGAATTGCGCGACGAAAAGGGAAATCTGATAGACCTTGATTGACCGGGCCACCGGCTGCGATGCGCTCTCTCTCAGAGGCGGCACGATGCCATCGGACTCCGACTCTCGAACGGCTACGTACTCACCTTTAGCTTCGGCCAGATGTTTGCGCATGACGCGCTCTCGGAGTGGAAGGCCGGTGCCGAGATACGGATTCCGCTGCAGTAGCGGTCAAACCTGTGACTGTAACTGGGGGCGCTGAGCCGACCCAACCCGCCGGTCAGTGGCCTCCCTGCTCTGTCGTCAGTGGTGGCAGAAGCGGTCAGAAATCCCAATCGGTGTGCATTGCGGGCGGCACGATCTTTCGCTCGAGCGCGTTCGGCAACGATGGCGGCCCGGCAAGATTGTCTGTAATTGCGAGGCTGGACGCTCCCCGCACTCCGAACCACAAGCGTGTAAAGGCATCGACGCTTGCGCTAAGGGTGGGCAATTTGGATTTGGAGCCCGTCACCGCCGTGGATTCCTCGCCGAGCGTGATACATAACTGCCGGTCAGTGCGTGCCAGTTGTTGCTTGCCGAGAGCGCGTCGCTGCCGGAAGGGTCGTTCGAGCAGGTCCTGTAACTGTATGTCACTGAACTCAATCATGCCGACCGTGTTGACCTGATCGGCAAGCGATTTGATGACGCCAAGCAATTCGAGCAACTGCTCGGCCGTTTGATAGGCCCTGAACGTGACGGAGTAGGCTCCGTGCTCGCCCTTGGCGCTCCCCCAGATGAAGTGCGTGAGTTCGCCGCTTGGACCGTCGAAATAGCCGAGGCCGTAGCCGGACTCGGTCCACTCCATCTCCGCGCGCACAACTTCTGCAGTCTTTAGGTTGGTGCCGCCGTGTCCACGTTTGCGCGTGCAGGCGGCCGCATGGGTAGCCACATAGTCTTTCGCTGTCACCCGTTTTGGCGGTCGGCGGAGACGGTCCACCTTCAGCGTGGCAGGATCGAATGTAATCCAGTGCTCATAGCTGCCGGTGCCGTAGCCGACCTTGTCATAGAATTCCTGATCGAACATGCCAAGGGCGCTCACCTCGTCACCGGCCAATGTCTGCCGCGCCAACATCTCGGCTGTCAGTTGGCGGGCGTAGCCGGTCTGCCGGGCAATGTGGCTGGTTGTGACGGCGGTGACTGTTCCCAGCGAGAGGTCCTCATCGCACCACCGGATGGCGCCGTCGGTGCTATGAACTGCGCACTCCGCTTCGCCATCCAGAAGGGCGACCAGCGCGTCACCGCAGTCAAAGAACGCCTCGAGTGCGCTTACTTCATCGTCGTCGCCGATCCAGCCGCACTCGCGCCAAATGCGCTCGACCGATTTCAGGTCGCGTTTGCTTGTCGTATTCCCGAAATTCCATGATGGCAACTCCCCCGGTTGCTGAAAAGTGCATCCACGCACCTCTGCGCCCCTGATCTCCTGCACATCTGGGCACATCTGGATAGTGGTGTTTCGGAGTCCCGGGGCGGTAGTGTGTGAAGACATTTTTTGGAGCGCCCGGCACCTTTGTCAACGGGTTCGCAGACCGACCCCTGGAATTGTCAGGACGACAATTTTGGGACAAGAACGGGCGAGGCGAGGTTGCCGTGTGCGCATGATTAGTTGGTACACTGCGCGCGTGACAACACTCTCAGTCTATCTCGATTTCAAGAGTCCCTACGCCTTCATTGCCAAGGACCCATCCTTTGCGCTTGAGCAGGACTTTGGCGTCGAGATTGACTGGCAACCACTGACGCTAAACATTGCAAGCTATCTTGGCACAGCGAGGACTGACGATCGCGGCAAGGTGGTTGAGAGCAATCGGTCGGAGCGGCAATGGGCCGGGGTCAAGTATGCATATTACGACGCCCGCCGTTATGCGAGTCTGCGCGGCCTGACTTTGCGCGGGACCCAGAAGATCTGGGATTCGTCACTCGCCGCGATCGGGTTTCTCTGGGTTCGGGATCAGGACCCAGTTGCTTTCAGACGTTATGTTGACATCACATTTGAAAGGTTCTGGCGGCGCGAACTCGACATTGAAGACGTCGCGGTGATTCGGGGCTTGCTTGCCGAGGCGGGTGCCGAGGTGGCGGATTTTGAGGATTGGGCGAGGACCGAGGGCCGCGCTCTGCATGACGATCTGCAGGAACGCATCCTGAATGAAGGATTGTTCGGTGTGCCAACCTACGTGATCGACAGCGAAGTCTATTTCGGGCGGCAGTACTTGCCACGCGTGCGGTGGCATCTCGGTGGGAGGGATGGTGCGCCGCCTGACATTGCGTACGACAGCAACTGGTCAGATGGCTAGCGACGTGAATCTCATATTCTGCATGGACCTCTCGGTCCCCGATTCACTGATGGGCCTCGCGCCGACCCGCGCGCTTGCCCGGGAAACCGGGTGTGGTCTGACACTTCTGCCGTTGACCCGCGACGTCGGAGCACTCTCAACCGAGACCGCGAAACCGATGGACGACGGACTCCTCGACTTCAAGGCGCGCCGCGACAAGGTACGCCAGGCCTACAACCTCTTGGATCGACGCCGAGAGTTGGATCTCCACAGCATCTCGAGCGCGCGGCAGTCGCCGGTGAGTGTCACCCGCGCGGCGCTTGCGCTACTGTGGCTCGGAGAGCAAGAAAACGGCGATGCTGACGAGTTCCTGACGTCCTTGCTGCAGGCCTACTGGATCGAAGAGGAGGACGCATTCGCGCCGGCGGCGATCGATCGCACGCTTGCCGCCTATGCTGACTTGCAGGGGTTCGATGGCTTCGTATCGGGCCCGGGGCCCGGGCGGCTTGATGCCGTACAGACGGATCTTGCTGAGGCCAGGGTCATCCGCGCACCCACATATTTGCTTGACGGTGAACGATACATTGGCCGCGAGCATCTGCCGCTGATTCGTTGGCATCTGCTGGGCAGGGAAGGCCGCCCCCCCGTCTAGTCCGACGCGGGCGATGGTCCGGGGATAGTCGGGAGGGAACAGTCCGGCGGTTACTCAGACCTGTCTGGTTGTGGCCGCATACGCGGCGGGTTTCAGTAACGACCGACGTTGAGCGAATCCAGCGCGCGCGAATGAACAGACGTGAATCAACCTGGCGCCTGGTCTAAAGAGCGGGTCCAGGAAAAGCCCGATCCAGAAAAAGTCGTGTCCAAAGGCGCTGCTTCAGAAATGGGTTCAAAGGAGTGGCAAGAAGCATGCTTGAGTCCCGGGGAAGCAAATCTGATTGCGCGGGTTCGAACGCCCTGCGGGCCGTTGCTGTTCGAACGGTTCTCGCGCCGGAGTCGCCGTGTCCGTCATAACGCACGTTGATTTGCTGAAGAATCGGCGCACGAAGATCGTCGCAACTGTTGGTCCTGCATCTGCATCCTCTGAGATGCTTTCAGACCTGATCACAGCGGGCGTAAACGTGTTTCGACTCAACATGTCTCACGGTGATCACGCATTCCATGCCGATGTGTTTCGGCGCATCCGCAACCTCGGTGCAGACGCGTCACAACCGGTCGCGATCCTCGCGGATCTTTGTGGACCAAAGATCCGGACTGGGGAATTCGCTGGGGGTTCGATCGACCTGACCCCCGGTGAGCGGGTGATCATGACGGTCCGGGATGTTGAGGGGACCGCGGGCCTCATCCCGTCACGCTACAGTGCGCTCGCCGATGACGTAACCGCGGGCGACCGTATCTTGCTGGATGACGGCAACCTGGAACTGAGGGTTCAGGGCGTGGCAGGCACGGAGATCAACTGTGAGGTGGTCTACGGCGGCCGCTTGTCCAGCAACAAAGGCATCAACCTGCCGTCGGTGGTTATATCGACGCCCTCGCTGACGGACAAGGATCGGGTGGATGCCGCGTTCGCGCTCGAACTCGGCGTCGATTTCCTCGCCTTGTCGTTCGTCCGGAGTGCGGATGACATCCATGCGCTGCGTGAATTGATGAGCGAGCACGACAACGACGCGTGGATCATAGCGAAAATTGAAAAACCGGAGGCGTTGACTAACGCCAACGAAATACTCGCAGTCACGGACGGCATCATGGTCGCCCGGGGCGATTTGGGCGTGGAGTTGCCGGCCGAAGAGGTGCCGCTTGCCCAGGATCAGCTTATCGCGCTGGCGCGCGAACAGATGAAGCCGGTGATCGTGGCAACGCAGATGCTCGAGTCGATGATCACCCAGCCCCGACCGACGCGGGCCGAGGTGACTGATGTCTCCCATGCCGTCATCGGCGGTGCCGACGCTGTCATGCTTTCAGCCGAGACAGCGGCGGGCGACTACCCGCTGGAAGCTGTGCAGATGATGGACAGGATTGCGCGTCAGTTTGAGGCGCATCTTTGGGGTGAGGGCCGCTACGGTGAGGTCACTCGGAGCCAGACGCCGCCGCTGCCGATCGGGAACGTGATGGCCAATGCGGTGGCGCACATGTCGAGGGACATCGAGGCGCACGGCGTCATGGTTGTATCGCGCTCCGGTATGACGGCGGCAACGGTCAGTGCTGCGCGCCCCGCCGCACCGATCGTCGCGCTCATGCCCACTGAACGGGTTCAACGGCGAATGACACTTCTCTGGGGCGTCATTCCCGTACATCAGACGGACGCAGGAAGGCGCAATCCCAATCTGCTGGCGAGAACCATGGCGAGAGATCTTGATCTCGCAGCGCCCGGTGAATACGTCCTGTTGGTCCGGGGATTTCACGAAGACGCGATGCTGAACACGCCGACGGTGACGATTTTGACGGTATGACTCCTTTTGACTAGCAAGCGCTACACCATCGAGGTCGATTCGGGGCAGGGCATCGGCTTTGAGCTTCGTATCGCTGGGCTCGGTGCAAGAGCGTTTGCATTCATCATCGACTGGCATATCCGCTTCCTCGCGGCGATCAGCTGGTTTGCGCTCATCGTGCTCATGCGGCTTGCCTTCCCCGGTCTCGTTCTACCGGAGCCGCTTGCGTCGCTATTGGCTCCAGTTCCGGCGGTGCTTGTGTACTTTCTTTATCATCCAGTGCTGGAATTGCACATGGATGGCAACACGCCTGGCAAGCAGCAGGCAGGCATCCGTGTCGTCACTACCAGTGGCCACGTCCCAACTAGGGGAGCGATCATGGTGCGTAATGTCCTGCGCCTTGTCGACAGCGCGCCAATGCTTTACGTGTTCGGGATCGCGAGTTGTATGGCTACTGACCTTGAGCGTCGCGTCGGTGATGTGGCAGCGGGAACCCTGCTTGTTTACGCGGCTGAAGATGGGGACGACATATTGGAGGCAACCTTCCTTGTCGGCAGTGAACATTCCGTCGAGGCGCTCAATCTCGCGCGCACACTCGTTGCCCGGTGGCGTCAGCTTGAGGATGCAAGCAGAATCACGCTGGCGCGGAAACTCCTGGCCAAGATGGGCCAGACGGACCTGCCTAACCGCCCCGAGGACTTGCTCGTGCGCATCGAGGGACTCGTGCCTTGATTTCGCCAGTTTCAAAGGCTGTGGGTGGCGTCGCGGTTGTGCCCACATGCGCCGGCACTCCGTTGCTGCCGAGATCTCGCACGTTCGGGACGCGCGCACGCTGGACGCGCGCGCGGTGAGGCAAAGGTTGGTCGAGGCGTGGTTGGGTCGTCGTGCAGGTGACTGGCAGCAACTCAAGGAGTCTCTGGCGCGGCACCGGCAACGCCGAGATCTGACGTTTGGCGAGAGCGTTGATCTCGTCAATCGGTACAAGCGCGCGCAGGGCGACCTGGCACTCGCTCGCAGTGAACTGCCGGACGCGGCAGTCACGAGGCAACTCCACGGCCTGCTCGTTGAGGTTGCCCGCGAACTTACCCGGCCGGCGGTCAATCATCGTGCGGCACTTTTCGAATTCTTAACCACGACGGTGCCTGAACAAGCTCAAATCCTGAGATCCCGGATACTGGCCCTTGCCGCGCTGTTTCTCTTCAGTATGTTTATTGGCGGCTGGCTAGTCGGTATCTTTCCGGAGCTCAGAACCCTGTTTCTGAGTGCGGGCATGATCCGCTCGGTGGAGTCAGGGCAACTTTGGACCGAGCAGGTCTTTGGTCTTGCCCCGCCGTCAGTGCTTGCGCTCGGCATCATGAGCAACAATATCGTTGTCACTATGACTGCGTTCGCGCTCGGCGTTTTCTATGGTCTTGGCACGCTCTATATCGTCTGCATGAACGGCTTGCTGCTGGGTGCCGCGGTGACGTTCACACGACAGTTCGGGCTCGCGGATGAATTGCTTGATTTCGTTACGGCCCACGGCATTGTCGAGATCAGTGTCATTATCATTGGCGCGGCAGCAGGGTTGAGGCTTGGCGAGGCGATTGCGAAGCCCGGCCTGCTCACACGCACGGAAGCGTTCCGCCGTGCGGCAATCGGTGGCTGGTCGGTCTGTCTATTTTGTCTGGCGTTTCTGGGGGTGGCTGGGGTCATCGAGAGCTACGTATCGCCATCGGGTTTGCCGTACGCAGCGAAATTTTCATTCGGGCTCGTCTACGAGATCGTGTTCCTCGTTTGCCTCACCGGATGGTGGACGCGGTGGTTGCCGCACGCATCGGCGATTGGAACATCAGGGGTCGCCACTACCGACCCTGGTCGAGCGAAGAGAACATTGCCGTCCAAAGTAAAAAGAGGGTCGATCTGAATGTACCGAAGCGACAGCGACAGTTTGCAAGCAGAGTTCGATGGCGGTTGTCTGAACCTGACCATGTCCCGACCACCGGGAAATTATCTTGATTACGCCATGCTGGGTGCCATCGTCGATCTCTGTGATCGTGCAGCGACGGATCCCAACGTGCGGGTCGTCGTTCTGCGTGGTGCTGGCGGCACGTTCTCCGATGGTGATGACCCGAACGAGATGGGCGCATGGCCGGAGCGCTTCGGTTCCCGCGCACCGGCGGGCAGCCACGGTCCGGCACCACTGCCCCAGCAGGCAGCCCTCGTCGCGCTACGCAGTGTGATGAAGCCCACCATCGCCCTCCTTGAAGGGCGTGCACTGGGCCTCGCGATGGACCTCGCTTGTGTCTGTGACCTCAGGCTTGGTGCGAGTGACGCGGTCGTGGGCGACACGCGGATTCATGAAGGCCGTGCCGCGTCGACCGGAATCAGCTACGTGCTGCCGAGGTTGATCGGTCAGTCTCAGGCGACGCGTGTCCTCCTGCTGGGCGAACAGCTTGCGATGGATGAGTGCGAGCGAATCGGACTCGTTCACGAAGTGATCGATTCCGGCAACTTTGAGCACCAGGCGAGTGCACGCGTGGCCAAGGTTGCCGCGCTACCGACGCGCGCGTGGGAAGTCCACAAAAAACAGGTGTTGCCACAGCTTGATCTCGGTTTTGATGCGGCCATGACCCATTGCCTGGGGGTCCGTCAGACTCATGTCATCGAGGACCGGGCCGAAGGAGCACTCGCGCGACGCGAAAAACGCAAACCTGTGTTCAAGGGCCGATAGATGAGTCGAGCTTTTGATAGGTGAGTCGAGCATTTGGCAGGCACATGACAAGCGGGCGACAGTGTTGCCTGGGAGGATTTGACGATGAGTGACGAGTCCGCACTGATGATCGACGATGACGGGCCAATACGACACTTGCGCTTTAATCGTCCCGACAAGCTGAACGCGTTGGACCTTGATCAGCATGATCGAATCATGTCCGCATTGATCGACGCGGACGCTGACCCGACGGTGCGTGTGGTGGCGTTGTCGGGTGAGGGCCGCGCGTATTGTGCAGGCGATGATCTTGGCGGTCGGCCCGACACCAAGCCCGCTTTCCTCGATGGCCGGCGGGTGGATCTGGACGTAGGCATTGGTCCGGCGTTGCTACTTGAAAGCTGTGCGGTGCTGCGACGTTTGAGCAAACCGACCGTTGTGCTCATGCACGGCCATGCGCTCGGTTCAGGCTACGACTACAGCTTGTCCTGTGATTTTCGTCTCGCAACCCACGGCGTGAACTATGGGGACCCGCGGATGAATCTTGCGTTATGGGCGGCCGAAGGCTGGTCCTGGAAGCTGCCGAGGCAGGTGCACCAATCGGCGGTGACGCCAATCGCCTACCTTGGCCAGACAATGTCCGGGCAGGAGGCCTTCGACGTGGGCCTCGTGCATCGAATCTATGAGGACGGCGTCGATTTGCGAGAAAGTGCTGCGGACTTTCTGACGGCCCTTTCGAGGCTCGACGGTGCCGCTTACCGCCGGACCAAACAGATGATGCTCGAGGCGCAGGACGCCAGCTTCGAGCAGAGCCTGCGGCTCGCTCAGTCCGCCTGATGTCGCCCGGGGCGGACGCGGCGCAGGAGTGCGGCTCGCAGGGCCTCGTCTGACAACGATCCATCGAGAAAGACCTCCCGCCAGACGATGGCCTCGCCCGCGAGCCGGGATGCGCTGTGATCGCAGCCAGGGATGACATCCGGGTGTCGCAGCATGAACCGGGCGGCGCGACGGATCGCTGCGAGCGACGCCCGCGCCTCGTCTGAACCGACCGCGAAGTGCCAGCGCAGGACCTGTTGGGCGACCGGGGATTTAGCCTGATCCGTATCCACGATGCCCGCGGCGACCTGCGTCCGGCAGTCAAACTGGCGACACGTCGCGGGCCGGTCCGCGTAGATTGAACAGGCGTCATCGACCAGCATCGGGCAGTGGCCATTTTTGTCGAAACCCATGACCTTGTGGCCGTCCGGCAGGCCCGGCGCGCCAAACAGCAAAGGGGCGGGAATGCGTGCGAGCGTAGCGGTTTCGTGTGGCGCGATCTCGATGAAGAAGCTGCCGCGGCAGCAACCGGTACATCGCCCGCAGGGCACGCTTGCCGGTTGCTTGTCGCGCAGAACACTATCGGTGCGGTCGAGCCAGGGACCGAATTCGCCCGCGTCCCGGTCGGTTCCGTCAGCCAACGCGTCACTCACGATCGCATGATTGCGTTGCGAGGTAGTCGGGTCGGTGTCGTGCCCGCTGTTCGAAATGAGGCGAATGTGGTCAGGATGGGTCACGGCGTCCTCACGAGATTCGATGCCGCTGGCGGATCTGTCGATAAGTGTGCAAGAGCGCGGTCTCAAACGCGCCAGCGTCGGTATGCAGCACGCTCGCGCCCAGGCGGCGAAGTTTGAGGACATTGCGATCCGTCTGCAATTGCTGCTGCTGACTGGCGACACGCGTGTATGGGTCCAGCCACTCATCGGCTTGGTTGCGTGCAAGGGCTGCTACGACCGGGTCGCGCAAGGATGCAACCAGGGGCAGATGCCGGCCGCGGGCTTCACGGACAGCGCGAATCAACTGGCCGTCCTGGTCTTCCTGATCGAGGTGGGTCATGAAAATGAGGAGGCTGTGTTGGCCGATGTGGCGCTGGGCGGCGAGAAACGCCGCGACATGATTCGGTTGTTCAGGCAGTACCCGTTGAGCGGCGAGCAGATCGCGAATTTGCGCAAGTTGTGGAACCGAGGCTCCGGCACGGAGCAGCGTGCCCGGTTCGTGGCCGTAACACAGCAGACCGACCGTATCGCGGCGCAGCGCCGCGAGTTCGGCGAGTCGCGCCGCCGCGTTCACGAAACGTGCGATGCGGGAGAGTCCACCCGCATCGAAGGCACCGGGAAAGGAAACGTCGATGAGCAGGAACATGTTCAGTTGCTGCTCGTCTGTGAAGCGCCGAATCATGCGTCGGCCACTGCGCGCAGTCGCCTTCCAGTCGATGGCGCGTGGAGGGTCACCCCGCTCGTATTCGCGCAGTGAGTGGAACTCCTGCCCGTGTCCGGCGGCATCACCCTCACGCTCTCCGCGCTCGTGATCGGCGGGGACGTCGGTTCGGTCGTGCAGTCGGCCTGGAATGACGTCGATGTCTTTCTGTGGTGCAAATCGACGTTCCCAGTCGATCAAGCCGAAAGGGCCCCTGACCCGAAGATGGAGATCACCCGTCCTCTGGGCCCCCAGTGCGAGCCCGGTCACCTGGTTGCGTACAGTTGATCCCTGGTCAGGAACCAGCATTCCAGGCTGCGGGGAGTCGTCGAGGGCAAGGTGCGGACCTTCGATCCAACGCCATTCAAAGCGTCTGCGGGCGGACGATGGATTCGACACGAAACACCTGACCGCGTGGCCCTGCCCGAGCGCGACGGCCGCTGGCAGTTCGAACTGGCATGAGGGGGCAAATATTCGGTCATGTCGCCATTCGAGAAAGATGAGGATGACGACAAGCGCTGCGTAGAGATCAAATGGTGTCTCGAGGTGGCGCGGCGACCATAGCGAGGCAACGTAGAGCAATGTGCCCGTTGCGACAACGACAAGGCCGAAACGGGTCAGATGCAGTCGGGACATGGGGCAGTCCTCAATGCTACCCGGCCTCAGGTTCCGTGCGGGGAACTGGAACGTCGCGCAGGAGGCGCATGGTCAGGGTCATTGGGTCCTCGCCTGCGAGCAGCGCGTCCGCTGCGGGCAACAACCGGTGGGCGATCACAAACGGCGCGATCGTCTTCACGTGATCGGGTGTTACGTGGTCTTTGCGGTCCATGGCGGCGGCGACGCGGGCCGAGGTCATAAGTGCCAGCAGACCGCGGGTTGAGAGCCCGAGGTCGACGTCCCTGCTCTGGCGGGTCGCGACCGCGATGCTGCGGGCAAATTCGTAAATTGCCGGGGCGACGTGTACCTGGTCAGCTTCCGCCCGTGCGGCGGTGATGAGCGTGTTGTCGATCGAGGAGATCCCCGACACCTTGTCCTCGTAACGGCTGCTCGCCCGGTCGTACGACCGCAGCACCTCGATTTCGTCGTCAGCCTCCGGGTAGTCGAGCTGGATTTTCATAAGAAAGCGATCGATTTGGGATTCCGGCAGCGGATAGGTGCCTTCGAAGTCGTGTGGGTTTTGGGTCGCGATCACCAGGAAGTCGGGAGCGAGCAGATAGTGCTCACGGTCAATCGTGATCGCGCGCTCTTCCATCGCCTGGAGCATCGCGGACTGGGTCTTGGGGCCCGTGCGGTTGATCTCGTCGACGAGCACGACGTCGGCAAAGAGAGGTCCCTCGATCAATTCGAAGCGGCGTGACTCGTCATTAAAAACGTGGACGCCAGTCATGTCCGATGGCATCAGATCGGCCGTGCACTGGATTCGGCCGAAGCTGCCTCCGAGGGCTTTGGCGAGCGCGCGGGCGAAGAGCGTCTTACCAAGTCCGGGGTACGCTTCGAGCAGAATATGACCGCGCGCAACCACAGCGATCGTGACGAGAGGGAGAATTTTGTCCATGCCAAACACCGTGGATGACAAGGCCACTCTTAACTGTGATTGCAGTTGCTGAACGCTCATAGACGAGTCTCAAGATTGACAATCCGGCGATGCACCTCAAGAGGTCGGACGTTATGTTGCCGGGCGATGTCGCTGACCAGGAGCGCATAGTCTTCACGGTCTGCTGCCGACAGTCTGGGATCATCCTGAACGAGGTCGATGACGGTTTCGCCGGTGATAGGTAGATTGGTTGATTGACGGTAGCGATTGTTGAAACCTCGCAGGAGCTCGGCATTAATTTCCGGGACCCGGGTGTGGCGCGCGAAAAACTGACCGGTCTGGCGAATGAAGCGCGCTGTGTCGACATTCGGGACGCGGGGTGAGAGCGGCCCCAGGCGGGCTGCAAACGCGACCATGTAGACCAGCCAGAGAAAGAGCAGCGCGGCAATGCTCAACTTCAGGCGCGGATCGCTCAAGAACGCGGACGGATCATAAAGCGCTGACAAACCCTGATGAAAGTCATCGAATACCACTTTGCCCCGTGGTTGAAGGTAGACGTCCAGCAAGTTGTTGATGAGGTTGCCATGACCGGGCTGGGCGATCTGGCCGTTGCTCATAAACCCGCTGTGGGTGACGATGAAGACGCCATTCGGGATTGCAGGGGATGCCGCATACACGAGCAGGGGGCGGTCGCCATGCTCTATCAGAGTGACAGCCGAGGCATCAGGGTGGTCAATATGGATGAAACGCGAATTCGTGACCGGCAGCGTAATCGTGCCCGTGTCTATGGTCAGCGCGTGCACAGCGGTCGGCGCATAGCGCGCCGGTGCCGGAGCGTCGTCTTGAAATCGGAGTAGGAACTCCCTTGTTGCCCTGGCGTCGCCGGACGCGATACTCCCTCGTGTACGGCCGGGCGCGTCGGCACCCGCATCCGGCGGCGCATGCAAGGTCAGTGCTGCGAGCATCACATCGAAGTTGGCGGGGCGCACCTGCGACCAGATCGGTGTGTCATGCAGCGCTGCAAGCAGGAGGAGCGTATTACCCCTGGCCAACCAGGCACGCAAATGGTCGAATTCGGAGGCTGAGACCTCTGTCTGAAAAGGCCAAACCATCACCAGAACATTGCCTGTTTCGGGTGTCAGATCGTCGATTGTGGATAATCTGGTGCGAAGCGACCGGGTCTGTAATCCGGCCTGGCGCAGCCAGGTCCAGACAGCAAAGAGCCCGGATTCGCCCCTGTCGGCAGTGGTTGGCCGCGATTCGATCGCCTGCCTTTCTGGTGGCACAAGCAAGAGGTAAACCACGACTAAGGCGCCAAGAGCGCCCGCGAGGTTGATCAGTCGATCACTCATGTTTGTCGGGTGCCGGGGTCGTCGGAGACGAGGGCGGTCAGTTCTTCGGTCAGCGTCTGGCGTTGCGCCGTGTCTGGCGCTTCGCGGCCATAGAGCGAAGTGTCAACGCCATGCGAGAGGCGGGCGAAGGCTTGCGTCAGGGTTCCTGGGGATTGGGCAAGGGCCCGCGCGATCTCGGCACTGGTCAGGGTCCGGACGCGGTGGACCACGCCCTGCTGCTCGAGTCCATCCAGCCACAACCGGTAGAGCGCGATGAAGTGCGTCGGCAATGACGACTCCCGGATGCCGGGTACTGCCGCCGCAGAAGGGTTTGCAATTGGTGGCGCGCGCCGCCTACCGAGGATGAAACCGAGGGCGTAGAAGGCGGCGACTGATCCGAGTAATGCAAGGCTTCCCCAGGCGAAGGCCTTGACGATTTCCGGGTTGTCGAGCAACCATCGAACGAGTGGGCGCAAAACCTCTGAACCCGGGTCCGCATCACCTAATTGTTGCTGGGCCCATTGGAAGAAGCGTTCAAGCAGACCAGGTACTTCGGGTTCGGTGTCCAGTCCGGTGGTTATGTGGACCAGTTCAGACGCGTCAAGATCATAGCGACCGAGGTTTGCGTCCACCGTTTCGCTCAGGCGCGCGGCCGCGAGCAGCACGGGATCGGGAGTTGGAATGTCGGGGGAATTGTTTGCCATTAGGGTTAAAGGTTGTCGATTGCATCCTCGAGGTCTTCGCCCTCGCGCCGCATTCGCAGATCATGCATGAGGGCGAGACCCACGCAGATCAAAAGGGGCTGAACCAGGGGTCCAAGCAGAACGCTCATCATCGTCGTTAGACGAATCAGATCAATCATTTCTGCCCCGAGGATAGTGCCAACGGCACCGGCGAGGATGCCGATCACGAGATAGACGCCCGTGAAGAGCATCCCGGCGATGGTAATGATGATCGAGGAGCGCCACCAGTTGCCCCAGACGAGCGCGTGGCTTTTTCGCAGCGCGTCGAAGACCCCGTCGCCGTCGAGCACGATCAAATAATTGCCTAACACCAGGGTGATCATCAGGATGACGCCAGGCACCAGCAGGAGCAAAACGCCGCCAGCGACCGCGAGCGTGTAGCAAAGGAAATAACCAAGGACCGGCAGGTAGCACGGCAGGGTGGCGCCGAGGGCCTCTCGGGTCGTGTACGGATCATCGTTCGCTACGCCCCAGACAACGAACACCATCATCGTGTAGCCGTAGATACCGATCAGACCGGGCAGCAGGTTGCTGGCGATGCCCAACCCGTCGCGGCCCGATTGCACCAGCACAATGGATGCCAGGTAGCCAACCAGACCAGCGACAGCGATGATGGAGATGATCGGGAGCATCCGAAGGAAACTTCGAAGGTAAAGGCGGACACCATCGTCAAGAATCCTGCCAATTCCCTGGGGTGAATCGGATAGCATCGGCAGTCCTTCAAAATCCAGTTCATGCTAACCATCCTGAATTGGTTATACAATCGGCCCTCCAAGCTCGGAGTCGCCCTTGCAGAACCTCAGACGAACCTGGTCCGGGACCACCCGCCTCCTGACAGGCGTCGCCGCGATGCTGGTTGTTTCCGTGCCCATGTATGGGGCCACCACCGGTGAGGGCGAGCAAGGCGCGGGGCTGTCTGAGTGGGTGACGTGCGGCGTCTTCTACCGCATCGTCGCGGCGTCCCTCATGTCTCGATCCCGAAGGACGGGCGCTGACCTTGACGCGTTAACCGAGGACGCCCGGTCGCTGTTGAACACGGCGATGAGTGCCGGAAAACGCATCGCGCAAACGACAGACACAGACTTCGATGCGGTCTGGAAGACCGAGTTCCAATATCAAATTGATATTATAGGGGGAAGCTACCGGGACGTCAGGCGTTTGAAGTTACGGTTTGAAGACGACTGCAAGTCCTTACTGTTGGATGCCTCTTCTGCGTCGCTTCGCGAGGAAGAATTGCGGCCACAAGCCGAGGTGTGATTGTATGCCGGTAGTCGAATTCAGCGTCGCCTTTTGCGGGGTTGGGGCGGGGTCAGGGTCTGGTCCGGCGCGCGATCGTTAACAGACATGAGATATGCCCAGTAGTGGCCCATGCAAAGGGTCCGCCGGGCTGGAACTGAGGAGCCTATGGACTACGAATTTATTGACTTTGATATCTCTGGCCGTGTTGCAACCATAACGCTGAACCAGCCGCAGGTGCTCAATGCACTGACAGCACCGATGGTGGCCGAAGTGTCCCATGCGGTTTCTGCGGCAACCAGTGCCGATGCCGGAGCTCGATGTTTGTTGCTGACCGGCGCGGGCCGGGCGTTTTGTGCCGGCGCCAACCTGCAGGAGCGGGGCGAGCACGCGGATGGTCCGCCAACGGCATCGGTCCTCGATACGCACTATCACCCACTCCTGAACAAACTGAGGGATCTGACGATTCCGTTTGTCACTGCCGTCAATGGCCCGGCCGTCGGTGTCGGCATGAGTTTTGCGGTGATGGCCGACATCGTGATTGCCGCGAAGAGCGCGTACTTTCTGCAGGCGTTCGCCAACATTGGCCTAGTCCCTGACGGCGGCGCGACTTATTACCTGCCGCGCATCATCGGCTGGCGGCGTGCCATGGAGTTGTCGCTACTCGCTGAGCGACTGCCAGCGGACCAGGCGTTGTCCTGGGGGCTTGTCACAAGAGTTGTCGATGATGCTGATTTGATGGTAGAGGCGCGCGGCGTCGCAGAGAAGCTTGCGTCCGGGCCCATGTCGCTGGGCTTGATTCGGCGCGCGTACTGGGAGACCTTCAACAATAGTTTCAACGAGCAACTACAACTTGAGTCGAGGCTTCAGTCACAGGCTGGACGGTCCGGCGATAATGCGGAAGGTGTGCGCGCCTTTCTGGAAAAGCGTCCCCCCGCTTTCAAAGGAAAATAGCTTCACTGTCAAAATAGTTGTTCACTGGAGGAACCGCCTTCACCGGAGAACAGCTTTTACGGAAAATGCCACCAGGGGTGGTGGGCGGTGCGCAACGAACCAAATGACTAAAGAGGACGCGAAGATGAGTGAACGAGGACCCTGGGCGAAGGCGCTGTTCGATGCAGTGAGCGCCGGCAAAGACAAGCCGGTCTTATCGGGTGACCATGAAGGCGTCACCCTTGATTTCGCCTATGCGGTGCAGAAGGACTATCTTTCGCTACGCTGCGATGGGGGCGACAGTGTCTCCGGATATAAGGGTGCCCTGACTGCCGCGGGCGGTCAAAAGAACTTTGGCATCGACCATGCGTTGACCGGGGTCTTACTGGCATCGGGTGAGGTCAGTGACGGCGCCACGGTGGATCCCGTCGGATTCACACAGATGGCGATGGAAACCGAACTTGGCTACGAGGTCTCGCGGACGGTCAGTTCGCCGCTCGGGGCCGATGATGATTTACCGATTGGAAAAGTTCGGATGATGATCGAATTTGCGGATCTCGGATTTGCAGACAAGGCGGCGATGAACGTTTATGACCTGGTTGCCGGCAATTCTGGCCAGGCTATGTATCTCAAAGGACCGGAAATCGACAAGACGGTCAACCTCGATGAGGTTCAGGTCACGTTGCGCCACAACGGCAGCGAGCTTCACGTTGGGGTGGGCACCGACTCGCTCGGTTCGCAATACGACGCGCTTCGTTTCCTGATCAATCAGACGGTCGCGCAGGGCTACGTCATCGAACCGGGCCAGGTGTTGATCACGGGCGCGCTCGGCGGCCCGGAACCAGGGACGCCTGGCAGCTACGAGGCGGAGTACCACGGTCTTGGCATAGTGACTTTCACCGTCGCCTAGCAGCATCTCACGCCGCCGGATTACCGCGCTGTCGCGCAGAGACCTCAAGGCAGCCTATTTGCTTTAGTTCCATGAAAGTCTGCCAATAAAAGGGACGTGCTTGAATCATTTCGATCTCACGGGTCTGCATGTCGCCATCACCGGCGCATCGTCAGGCTTCGGTCATCACTTCGCTGCTGTTGTGACGCAAGCCGGCGGTCGGGCGAGCCTGGGCGCGCGCCGCGCGGACAAGATAGAAGCGCGACGCCAGGAGTTGAGCTCTGATGGTGGGCAAGTCGCAGGATTTGACCTTGATGTGCGCGATCCCGACAGCTGCGCGGCGTTTCTGGAGGCCGCCGAGTCAGCGCTGGGACCGGTCGATGTTCTCGTCAACAATGCCGGCGTGCAGGCTGGAGCCAAGACCTTCACGACCATCGATGAAGATGACTGGGATTACGTCCTCGACACCAATCTGAAGGCCGCGTGGCGCCTGTCGAAAATGTACACGGAACGCATCGCCGCGGATTCCGACCGACAGGGTAATATCATCAATATTGCCTCGATATCGGCATACCGAACGATCAAGGGGCAGTTTCCGTACGCCGTCTCAAAAGCGGCCATGGTCAAGGCAACCGAGGTCATGGCCCTCGAAGCCGCGCGCTATGGGGTGCGAATCAATGCGCTTGCCCCAGGGTATATTCTCACCGACGTTAGTCGTCTGCTGCTTGAGAGCGAACGATCGGAGACCTTCATGAAGGGCATCCCAATGCGTCGGTATGGCGAATTTGAAGACCTGACGGGCCCCTTTCTGCTGCTGGCCTCGCCAGCGTCGTCCTACATGACCGGGTCAGTCATCGTGGTTGACGGTGGGCATATCTGCGCAGAGCTCTGAATCACGGCGTCTTATGATGCGGTTGGTTTGCAAGCGGTGCCCTCGCGACCCTGAAGCGACTCTCCAAATTCCAAATAGTGCGGAAGGGGCACTTTCGAGGCAGCTTGTGAGGCGAATTCTCGTCCGTCAACGACACCGGTTTGCATTCTGGATGCAAATGAGAATAATTCGCATTTGAGAGAGGATGTGATGACACTTGCTGATCTGAAACCGAACACCCCCATGGCCATTCGCGTCGCTGCACCTGAGGACCCTCGTTTGCGGAGCAAGCTCTATGCGCTCGGGCTGATCCCGGGGGCGACGTTGTCGGTGTTGAGGTTCGCGCCGTTCGGGGACCCCATGCAGGTGAGAGTCGGTCACGCATTGATCAGCATAAGGCGGATGGATGCGGCTGCCGTTGTCCTGCAGCCGGCTTAGCCGCGAACGTATCGGTCCACCCCCGAGAGACTGAGTAGTTGGGGCGGAGGGGATTGCTGATGGCCAGGAAGGCATAGGAACCTATCAACGATCTGTAGCAGGTCACTATTGTGCAGAGAGGAAAGAACAACGGCCCGCGCCAAATCGCTCTGGTTGGTAATCCCAACTGCGGCAAGACAACGCTCTTTAATCGGCTCACGGGTGCCCATCAGCGTGTCGGCAATTGGGCCGGCGTGACCGTTGAACGAAAGGAGGGTGTACTGGATCTGGGGGACAGGCTCACTGCGAATCTGGTCGATTTGCCAGGGGTCTACTCCCTTGAACAGGCCCATATGGCCGAAGACGAGGCGGTCGCAGCCGATTGCCTCGCAACAGAGCCTTTCGACCTTGTGATCAACATCGTCGATGCGACCAACCTCGCCAGGAACCTGGTACTGACAGAGCAGTTGCGCGATCGAGGGTTGCCCCTCGTTGTCGTGCTCAACATGCTGGACGTTGCACAAGGCGAGGGCATCGTGATCGACGCAGTGAAGTTGGCTGCACGACTTGAAGTGCCCGTGTTGCCGGTGATCGCCTCCCGAGGTGACGGCGTCAGTGAGTTGTTGCGCATCCTCGGCGAGCGCTGTCGTCAGCCCAGACCCGTCGACCCCCCTGTTGCGACGGCATCAATCGATGGAGCGGTCGATGGAGCGGTCGATGGAGTGGGGGGTGTCGCGGATAACGCCCGGATGTTGCGACGCTACCATCGAACACAGCAACTGGTCAGCGGGGTCATGGAAGTGTCTGCGACCGCTGCGCCCGTGAGTGAGCGGATCGATCGCATCGTACTTAACCGTTGGCTTGGCGTGCCAATTTTTCTTGCGATGATGTACCTGACGTTCACAGTCGCGATCAACGTGGGCGCAGTCTTCATCGACTTCTTCGACATCCTGTTTGGTGCGGTTCTCGGCGACGGGGTCCGTTATTTGTTGGTGCAGACGGGCGCGCCCATGTGGGTGACCGTGCTGCTTGCCGATGGTGTCGGCGGCGGCATCACGCTGGTTGCGACGTTCATACCGGTGATTGGTTTCCTCTTTCTGTGTCTCTCAATTCTCGAAGACTCCGGTTACATGGCGCGCGCCGCGTTCGTCGTCGATCGGTTGATGCATGGTGTCGGGTTACCGGGCAGCGCATTTGTACCGCTGATTGTCGGCTTTGGCTGCAATGTGCCCTCGGTGATGGCGACCCGGACGCTGGGGCGCCAGAGTGATCGCTTGCTGACGATCGCAATGGCGCCGTTCATGTCCTGCGGTGCGCGTTTGACCGTCTACGCACTCTTTGCCGTCGCGTTTTTTCCGAACAACGGACAGAACGTGGTCTTTGCCCTTTATCTGCTGGGTATTGGCATGGCGGTTTTCACCGGCTGGATCTTTCGGCGTCAGATCTTCGGTGAGAGCCGTGCACCGTCAGTCCAGGAAATGCCCGCTTACCACGTGCCTGTGCCCCGCAACATTGGCCTGACCACGTGGTATCGGCTGCGAGATTTCGTGTTCCGGGCCGGCAAGACGATTGTGCTCGTGGTGATTGGCCTCAGCTTCCTCAATTCTTTTTCTACCGATGGCAGTTTCGGGCATGAAGACACTGAGTCATCTGTCCTGGCAACCGTCGGCAAGGCCATCACGCCCGCTTTCGCGCCGATCGGCATCACTGAGGACAACTGGCCGGCGACGGTCGGCCTCTTTACCGGCGTCTTTGCCAAGGAAGCCGTCGTCGGGACGCTGGATGCGCTTTACTCGCCGAATCAGCCCCCCGCATCGGGGCCGCCTGATCTGATGGAGGCCGTGTCATCAGCACTGGATTCGGTGGCGACCGGACTGCTTGGCCTCACCGCGACCCTGACCGACCCGCTCGGTATTGACAGTGCCGGCGATGGCGGCGGTGCAGATCCGGTCAAGGCGACCACGCTCGGGAACATGGCGGCACTCTTTGGCAGCGACCTTGCTGCGTTTTCCTATCTTGTCTTCATTCTCCTCTACGCCCCTTGCGTGGCTGTGCTCGGCACGATGGTCAAGGAGTCCGGCTTTCGGTGGATGGCGCTCGTTTTTTTCTGGAGTACCGGACTCGGCTATGCCGCGGCGACCTTGTGCTTTCAGCTTGGGTCCATTGCCGATGTGCCGCTCAGGTCTGCGGCGTGGATAGCCGGAGCACTCGGCAGCGTGTTTGTCGCGGTGCTCTGCTTGCGCCGTATTGGCAGACGGGCCGCACCTGATCTCATTGCCGTCGTGCAGACCGTCTAAGCGGCTGCTGAAAGGCCGTCGGCCGCGCCGACCCCTGAAATTAGCCTTCGTGTTGCGCGTCATGAACGCGGCCATCAAAAGTGCCCGCAAGTATTTTACGAACTTGCCCCGGTTGGCCCTGGCTTCATGATCTCCATGAAGCGTCGATGATCTGTCCGAACCGGCCGCAGGTCGCGGGTCAAGTGAGGGGGCCGGTTAGGTTAGACTTCGTCCTTCGACC
>Ga0114999_10000761_pt1 | contig 47285 bp, 44 predicted proteins | sample ArcticOcean_MG_C_3_FD_89820 | JGI IMG/M metagenome (GOLD analysis project Ga0114999, IMG submission 89820) | Marine microbial communities from western Arctic Ocean - ArcticOcean_MG_CB8_126 | ecosystem: Environmental > Aquatic > Marine > Oceanic | place: Arctic Ocean: Canada Basin | collected...
AATGGTGGTGGCAGGCAATCCACCCCCACCAATTAGCTATCATATATACGTTGAGGTGGTACCTATATGGTACCTATATAAAGTTACTGCTGATTGATGAAACAGCTAACTCATTGAAAAAATTGGTGCGCCCGCCAGGAATCGAACCTGGGACCCACTGATTAAAAGTCAGTTGCTCTACCAACTGAGCTACGGGCGCAGACCGTGCATACGCCGGACATTAGGCACGCGTCCGGGAACCGTCAACACATCCCTGTTGCTGCCCCGCGAGCCCCTCGAACGACACCTGTCCTTGTTCAATCGGCAGCCGTCTCTTCGCCGCCATCTTCGGTCAATTCGCGCAGAAAGACCGAGAGCTCCGATTGATTGCGTGGTCCAAAGTTCCGCAACGATGCCAGGAGATACGTGTTCCTCACCGCGTCGCCGATGATCGACGGTGCCCGCACGCCGTTCGCGAGCTCGGTGAACAGATTGGTGTCTTTGAGGCAGAGATCGACGCTGAACGACATCGAATGATCATCATTGATGATGCGCGGTGCCAGGTCGTCGAGCTTGCGGCTCGCCGCGTTGCTGGTCTGCATGACCTTGTGCAGCGTTGTGAGATCTATGCCGAGCGTCCGGGCGACATTGAACGCCTCGCAAATCAGAGCCTGCGCGCCGAGGTTGACGCCGTTGTTGAGAACCTTGATGGCGTGTCCGTTGCTCAGCTCACCGGCGGGAACGATCTCCTCACTGAACGCCTCAAGGACCGGGCGGACACGGCCGATATCGGCTTCCGACCCGCCGACGACGAGGTGCAGCGTCCCCTCCCAGGCAGCGGCAGGCGTGCGCAGCATGGGCGCGTCGATCAGCCCGATCCCCCGTGCCGCAGCGGCAGCGCCGATTTCGCGCGTCACCAGCGGATCGCTGGTCGAGCAGTCGACCAGCACGCTGCCCTCCCGTGCCAATGCAACGAGGCCTTCCGCGCCGAGATAGACGGCACGGTTCACGGCCAGTGTCGGCAAACAGGTGATGATCACGTCTGATTCCGCGAGCAGTTGCGGGGTGCCGCCGGGATCGCGCGCGCCCCAACCCACCAACTCATCCACCCGGCCGGGGTCAACATCGGCAACCGCCGGGGGATATCCGTTCTTGATCAGGTTGCGGCCGATTCCGCGGCCCATGGCTCCGAGGCCGATGAGGCCAACTTTGAGTCTGTCGTCGTGGGAATCTGTCATCTAAGTCTGTCCTAATTTGACTTGTGTTGGCCGATCCGGGTTGAAATTTCAGACATGCTGGTCGACGAGGATGGTGTTGCCGTCGGGATCAGTAATCATGAAACTGGCGGGCCCGGTCGACGCCGCATCGGCTTCGCTTTCAAATGAAATGCCGGCGGATTTCAGCTTTGCCTGAAGTTCCCTGACATCCGTGAACTCGGACACCGGCTGGGCATTTTCATCCCAACCGGGATTGAAGGTCAGGATGTTCTTCTCGAACATGCCTTGGAACAGCCCGATGGTGCAGCTCGGGCTTCTCAGGATCAGCCAACCTTGATCCGTAGCGCCGCCAGACTCCACAAAGCCAAATTTCTCATAAAAGCTCTTAGACCCCGCCAAATCCTTGACTGCGAGGCTAATCGAAAATGCGCCAAGCTTCATGAAGCTACTCCTCTGCATTCGAGGTTCCATCAAATAGGTTCATCCGTCGGCACCGTGAACGGGATGGCCGAGAAATGTCAGTTCACTGGGATGTACCGCTGAACAATGGAGCATTGACCACGGAGGCGTAGAGGTATCTTCCCTCTGTGCCTCAGCGCCTCGGTGGCTGAAAGAACCGAACTGGACACCGCAGAACCGCCCGCGGCGGGAACCTTCGCCGGTCGGCGTGGCCTTAACTAACCCGCGAATTTCGCGCGGTACTCGATCTCCAACTCCTTGAAGCGCGCGATGACTTGGTCGCGGTGTTCCACCGGATCGTCGAAGCGGTCGGCGGCATCGACGATGGCATCGGTCATTTCTTCGCCGACCTGGTGCATGAGCTTGACATCGGTCGCCGGGTCCGGATGGCGGGGCAGCTTGAGCAGCGAGTCCTGGGAATAGACCTTGGTGATTTCCGGTCCATCCGGCTGTTCTCTCGCCGGCGTGGGCCAGGCATGCGGCACGTTGCCGTCGAGGATATTCCGCAGTACGCGGCGGGTCAGGGCGATGCCGGCGTCCGTCTTGCCGAGATGCTCGATCGTGTGCCGTGCGACCCCACCCCATTGGCTGCCCTGGGCATTCCAGTCATCGGGGAAGCGTTGCGTCTGTTCGTAATCGTCCCGCTTCACCTGCCCGTCCATGTCGGTGGTTCCTGGGCCATTGAGCGTCCAGTCGCTACCCGGGAAATCATCGCCATGGAGGCGCCAGCCGATGAACAGCGTGTTCTCGTCGTCGATGGGAACCGGGCGCCGAAAATGGAACGTGCGCTGGTAATAGAGCGGCGCGTCGGGGAGCGCGAACGTCGAGGGCAGGAACGTGTCGTTCACCGGCAGGATATGAAACAGACGAATCCACACGGTGTCGTCATCGACGCGGCGTTTCGACGTGTTGCGGATGCCCCCGCCGTCATTGGCGGTATCGAAGATGACGTGTGGGAGCACCCCGAATTCCTCTTCGAAGTGCTGCATGATGCGCTGGTGCAGGAACACCGAATGGAACGGGTCCTGATGGTTCTCGAAGGTCTGCAGCCAGTTGTTCTCATAAGGGATCGAGAGCGGCGCGAACTCGGCGCCCGGGATCTCGAAGATGTCGTAGCGCGGAAAATGCGGGATCAGGTCGGGCGGGCCCATATAGATATGGACGATGCCGTGGTACTCGTGCACCGGATAGGCGCCGTGAAAGATGTTGTCCTTGAGCTTGGACTCCGGCGGCTCGGCAGGCGTCTCGAGGATGGTCCCGTCGACGTCGAACAGCCAGCCGTGGTAGCAGCAGCGAATGCCCTTCTCCGACACGACACCGAATTCGAGCGACGTGCCCCGATGGCTGCAGTAGCGCTGCAGAACGCCGATTTCACCGGATTTATCGCGAAACGCGACCAGGTCCTCATGGAGGATCGTGATGGCCTTGGGCAGGTCGGTCAGTTCATCCGTCAGGCAGACGGGTTGCCAAAAGCGGCGCATGTATTCGCCCATCGGCGTTCCCGGGCCGGTCTCGGTCAGGTAAGGGTCCGGCGGCGGAATCTCCCGCATGTAGTAGGCGCCGTAGCGCTGGCTCTTGGTAGGGGGGCCGGCGGGCGTAACTTCGCGCACTGCCATGCTCAAGTCCTTCCGTTCGGATTTATCCCACCTGGAGCGTCCAACCGCATTGAAACGCGTTGATTCAGGGAAACGCGTTGCTTCAAGCCGCTCACATACTACACAGTATTGCTGTCCTATTTGAAGAATTGTATTTAGGCGGCCGGCAGCCGCAGGCAGCAACCATCCAACCGGGAGGCACCATGAAACCCAAAACCATCGGCGACATCACGATCGCGCGCATGGTCGACAAGGAAAGCACCGAGCACCGCTATCAAAATTGGTTTCCCGAGGTGCCCCAGGAGGTTTTCGATGAGCACCGGGACTGGATGGACCCGCATTTCTTCGACTACGACGCCGGCACCATCATCTTCAGCTACCACGGCTTCGTCGTGAAGTCGGAGCGCCATACCGTCGTCGTCGATACCTGCATCGGCAACGACAAGGAACGCGAGGCCCGACCGCTCTACCACCTGCGCAACGACACCCGCTACATGGATGAACTGGCCGCCGCAGGCGTGCGCCCGGAAGAGGTCGATTACGTCATGTGCACGCACCTGCACGGCGATCATATCGGCTGGAACACGAAGTACGAGAATGGTGTGTGGAAACCCACGTTCCCGAATGCCAAGTATCTGTTCTCGCAGAAAGAACTGGAATACTGGTCATCGATCCCCGAGGACGGCAACCACCGCCAAGCCTACCGGGATTCGGTATCGCCGGTGATCGAGGCCGGCCAATCCGTCACCGTGCAGACGGACCACGCCATCGACGACTCGCTGTGGCTGGAGCCGTCCGAGGGGCACACGATCGGGCACTATTCGGTGCGCACCAAGTCAAATGGCGCTGAGGCCGTGCTCTGCGGCGACGTCATGCACCATCCGATCCAATGCGTGATACCGGACCTTTGCACAGTCTTTTGCATGGACCAGGAAGCCACCCGGAATACCCGCAAGGACTTCTTCGAACGCCACGCGGACACCGACGTCATGGTCTTTCCGGGGCATTTCGCTGCGCCCACCGCCGGTTTCGTCACCGGGCACCCCGATGGATACCGGTGGAAGGCGGATTTTTGAGGGCGAGGGGATGAAGCCAAGGTAGCGAAGCAAAACCAAAACGCCCCCTCTAACTCCCCCCTGCTAGGGGGGGGACTAGGTTTTTCGGAGTTTCGGAATTTTGTATTTTCTCCTCCCCCCTAGCAGGGGGGAGGTTGGAGGGGGGTGCGTTTCTTGTGTCTTCCGTGAACACCGACTCCCCCACTTGATCCCGGCCGCCCGCCGTATCATGTTCATCACCTCGTTCGCACAACCGGGACAATTCTCATGATCGACCTCTATACCTGGGCCACGCCGAACGGCCGCAAAGCTTCCATCATGCTTGAAGAGGTGGGGCTTCCCTACACCGTCCACGAAATCAACATCGGCAAGGACGACCAGTTCGCGCCCGAGTTCCTCAAGATCAGCCCCAACAACAAGATCCCGGCCATCGTCGACAACGACAACGGCCGCTCGATCATGGAGTCGGGCGCCATCCTGCTCTATCTGGCGGAGAAGACCGGCAAATTGATGCCGACGGACGAGGGCCGCCGGTGGCAGGCCATGGAATGGCTGATGCTGCAAATGGGCAGCGTCGGTCCGATGCTCGGCCAGACCCACCATTTCGTCGCCTTCAATCCCGGCAAGGCGCCTTATGCCGAGGAGCGCTACCTGAATGAGACCAAACGCATCTACGGCGTCCTCGACAGGCGGCTTGGCGAGGAGGACTACCTGGCCGGGGAGTACAGCATCGCCGACATCGCCACCTGGCCATGGATCGCGCGCTACGAGCGCCAGACCATGGACCTCAACGACTACCCCAACCTGATGCGCTGGTACGTGGTGGTCGCCGAGCGGCCCGGCGTGCAGCGCGGCTACGACGTGCCCAAGCGCGACGAAGCGGTGCCCCTTCCCTACGTCTAGGCCCGCTCTATATCCAAATCTGTATAAACCGCGGCAAGCGTTCAAGGGCGAAAGGAGACCTCATGGCCGAAACCGAGACGGCAATATTTGCGGGCGGCTGCTTCTGGTGCACCGAGGCCGTGTTCAAGCCGATGAAGGGTGTCACCGAAGTGGTCTCGGGCTACATCGGCGGCGAATCGGAAAATCCGACCTATCAGGCGGTCTGTTCCGGCACCACCGGCCACGCCGAGGCCGTGGAGATCAGCTTCGATCCGGACGTGGTCAGCTACGACACGCTGCTCGACGTGTTCTTTGCCACTCACGACCCCACTCAGCTTAACCGCCAAGGGCACGACGTGGGCACGCAGTACCGTTCGGCCGTGTTCACCTTGTCGGACGAGCAGCGGCAGGCCGCGCAAGACGCCATCAAGAGGGCCGCCGAAATATGGTCGGGCGAGATCGTCACCGAAGTAACCTCGGCACCCGTTTTCCACGCCGGCGAGGACTATCACCAGGATTACTTCGTCAACAATCCGCAACAGCCCTACTGCCAGGCCGTCGTCGTCCCCAAGGTCGCCAAAGCCCGCCAGAAATACGCGCACCTGTTGGCGTAAAAAGACAAACCACCCCCCTCTAACTCCCCCCTGCCAGGGGGGAGAACCCAATATTTCAGAAGGTTATGATTTCCCTTCCCGGCCAAGGAGGAGGACCTAGTATTTCAGACGTTTGAAATTTCCCCTCTTCAGTCAGAGGACGGACTCCAGCTTTTCAGGAGTTTGTAAAATTCCCCCTCCCCCCCCCCCCCCCCCCGCGGGGGGGGGGGGGGGGGGGGGGGGGGTTACTGTCCACTAACCCCCACCCACCCCACCCAGCCCAGCGCCGCCCGGTTGTTCGGTGATTGTAAAAACCCCCCCCCCCCCCCCCCCCCCCTAGCAGGGGGGAGGTTGGTGGGGGGTGTTTGTTCTTGGTCGGAGGCACGCCGTCCTAGAACCGGGACATGAGCACTTTTGCCGTATGGGTAACGACGTTCTTTTCCGGTCCATTGGCATCGAAAATCAACGGGCGCATGCGCCCGTTGGTTTCGCGGGCAACCGCAAACGTCACCTCAAAATGATAGTTGCTTATATTGAGCTGCGGCGGTCCATCGACGGCGTTTTGTAGCGCTCTCTTAAAGGCGCGAATTGTCTTGACCAGATCAAGTTGCGCGCCCGAACTTACTTCGATCTGTCGCGGTGGCGTGAACGTGAGATGAATCTTGTGAGTCAGGCCTTGGGATGCGGCCGCACTAAGCTTCCCGTTGACGATGGGCATCGTCGGGACGACGAGTTGGATACTCCCTTCGTCACCCTGCTCACCCGCCACCACCAGCTCAAGCTCCACCTCTTTGATAGTTAGTCGGGAGCTGCCCATATTTTCACCCTGGGCGTTACGTATTTCTCATTTGATTCGTTCCAGAATCCGGTCCACACCGAAATTGTCCGAGGCGCCCGACGCTGCGAAAGAGAAGGTCGCCAGCATGAACGTCAGCGGAACGGCGAGAAGCAGTCGCGAGAATCTCCGTAAGAATTCTGCCGACTGCCGGGCCGCAATGAGCGGTCGCGTATCGCGCTTAGAATTTTGAATCGAGAGCGCAGTTAGGTCGCTGGATATGGTCATCGCATCACCTTTTGAAATGGAATTCGGATGCACGCCAAAAGGTTAGGTCAGCATAACTGCCATGCCATTAACCCATATCAATTCAGAATAGTGACCAGGACCCGCCATCGAGACACGTAGCCGGACTTCGCCACGTCGCGTCTCTGCGTAGCGTTCGGCACCGCCGGATAGGGATGAGGTGGTTTGTGCTTACTCCGCTGCCACCGAGATACCCGCTTGCTCACAGGTATTGGCGACGTCGGAAACCGTGGCTCGGTGCATATCGCGTTTCCAGCGCAGGTCGTCGTAGCCGAGGCCCCGATGCAGGGTGCAGCGGTCGTCCCACATCACGAGGTCGTGCAGCCGCCAGCGATGGGAGTAAACGAACTGCCGCTGTGTTGTGTGGGCGATCAATTCAGCGACCAAGGTCTCGCCTTCCGCCTCGGACAGCCCCAGGACGCGCCTGATGTGCGAAGCGACGTATAGCGCCTTGCGGTCCGATTCCGGGCCGGTTCGGACCATGACCTGTGGCACCGGCGGCAAGTTCTCCCTCTCCACGTCGGTGAATGTCGTGAAGCCGGACTTGGCCCTGGAATGCAGGTACCAATGTTCGGCGACCAGACCTTCGAGCCGCGCTTTCATATCGCCGGACAAGGCATCGTAGGCAGCCCGCGTATCGGCAAATTCGGTGAGTCCACCCACCGGCGGGATGGCGCGGGCGTAGAGCAGCGAGGTCAGCGCCGGCACCCGCTTGAATGAGCTGTCCGTGTGCCACAGCAGGTTGGCTTTCTGCATGCCCAGGACGCGGCTGTCCTCGGGCAGGAGCTCATCGTCGGCACCCAAGTTGGAAACGTTGGCGAGTTCGACCCGCATGCGCTTCGGGTCACCCTCCCGATAGGCGGAGATAGAGACCTCCAGCGGCCCGAAGTTCTGGGCAAACTCAAGGTGTTGATCCTGCGACAGGTATTGGTCCGGAAAGACGAGGACGGCGTATTTCCAAAACGCCTCCTTGATCTCGTCAAGCTCGGCTGGATCGAGCGGACGCGAAAGATCAACGTCACCCACCTCCGCGACGAATTCCGGCGTCACCGGATAAATCGTTATGGCCATCGGCCTAACCTTTTTCTGCGACACTCAGGAGATAATTTCTGCAACACTTAGTGGATTGCAACACGCGCCGAACTGATATTCAACTGTCACAGTGTCACGGCAACTATCACGAAGTAACCGACTGACCGAGGGAGCCGGATATGACCTCCACCAGCCCACCCCAATTCCCACCCGGTACCGCCTACATCGATGGCGCCTTCGTGCCCTTGTCGGAAGCACGCCTGCCGATCCTCGATTGGGGATTCCTGCGTTCCGACGCGACTTATGACGTCGTGCACGTCTGGAAAGAGCGTTTCTTCCGCCTCGATGCCCACCTCGATCGGTTCTTCCGAAACGTCGAACGCATGCACATGGAGCTACCGGTCGGCCGCCCGGAGCTATCCGCAATTCTGGCCGAATGCGTTCATCGGTCAGGGTTGGAGGATTCGTATGTCGAGATGATCTGCACGCGCGGCATGTCACCGACTTTAAGCCGCGATCCCCGCGACGCGGTCAATCAGCTGATCGCCTTCGCCATGCCGTTCGGCTGGATTGCCGACGAGAAACAGCGGGCGCAGGGGCTGCGCGCCCGGATCGCCCAGACCGTGACCCGGATTCCACCGGATTCCGTCGATCCTACAGTGAAGAACTACCACTGGCTGGACCTCGTCATGGGCATGTACGAGGCCTACGAGCACGACGCTGAAGTCGTCATCCTTTGCGACAAAGCGGGAAACGTGACCGAGGGGCCGGGATTCAACCTGTTTGCCTTGATCGACGGGCACTTGAAAACGCCTGCTGCCGGCGTGCTTCAGGGAATTACCCGCAAGACCGTCATGGACCTCTGCGATGAAATCGGACTCACCGTCGACCAGGTGACACTTGCAACCGACCAGTTCACGGCCGCCGACGAAGTATTTGCCACCTCGACGGCCGGTGGCGTTATGCCCGTGACCGAGATCGACGGCTCAGCCGTTGCCGACGGGAAAGTCGGGGAAATTACCCGGCGTGTTGCCGATCTTTATTGGGCCAAACACGATGATCCGGCTTGGAGTACGGGCGTGGAAGAGCTGTTGCCGGGTCCAAGACTGGTGAGCGACTCCAAGGTTACTGAAACCGCTTAAGCCGATTTGCGCTGCTGTTCTTCCATCAGCGCCTCTAGGACGCCTTGCGGCTCGAATAAGGTCTCGCCCGCCGGATCGGGGAAATCGTGGAGAGAGTGGAACGGCAACGGGGCCTCGTGCTCGATCTTCAACAGGCGCTCCCGATAGTCGTCCAAAAATACCTGCCGCTGAGCATCGTCCACACGCGGCACGGACCAGGCCACGTTCGCTTTCATCATCTGCAGCCCGACGTACTGCAGGGTCCCGACGGTCACCGGAAACAGGAGTTGGTCGAGCGGCGCATACATGGTGCCCGTGGCGAACCGCTCTTTCGGCCCGCCGGTCGTGATCGACAGCACGGCGCGGCGCCCCTGCAGGCGGCCGCTGTCGAAACGTTCGCGCCGGTGGTAGGCCCAACCGTAGGCGAACACCCGGTCGTACCAGCCCTTGAGCATCGCCGGGATGCCGAACCACCACAGCGGGAACTGGAAAATCACGAGGTCACACCAATAAAGTTTGTCCTGCTCACCCGCGATGTCGTCCGCGAAGGTTCCGGTCTGCGCCGCGTTTTCCTGTTCGACCTGGATGTTGAAAACATCCTTCCCGACCGGTGACTTGACGTCATGAAAACCGGGAACCGGGTTGAAATTCATTGCGTGGAGATCGGAGACGCGGACCTCATGCCCGGCCTCGAGCAAAGCCTTCTGGGCGACACGGTGCATCTCGCCGTTGAAGGACGCGGATTCCGGATGGGCGAGGACGAGAAAGACCTTCACGGCACAGTCTCCTTACTGAAAAGAGGTGAACGGACCCTAGGTATGGCCGCGCTGAAGGTCAACACGGGGTCCTCACGCATCGCCCCCTTGCTTTGACGCCTATTCGCCTGTGCTGTAACTACCTTTCTACGTGCCGCAGCCCGACTGCAGGCGCGGTGGTCCACATCTCGAGGAAATCCATGGCACAGCGCGAAGGCAGCGTCGAAACCGGATATGGCTGGGTGATCGTATTCGCCTCGCTCGCCATACACGCCATCGGCCTCGGCTCCCCAATCGTCCTGTGGGTCGCGCTGAAGCCGATCGCCGCCGAATTCGACTGGCCGCGCTCAGTCCCTTCCCTCGCTTATTCGATGATGATGATCGGTGCCGGTGCCGGCGGCATCATGATGGGCTGGTGGATGGACAAGAAGGGCGTCTTCCAGCCCGTGCTGTTCGGCGCCGTGATGATCGGGATCGGCGCGCTGGTCGCCAGCCAGTCCGAGGGAGTCTGGAGTCTTTACGTCGCCAACGGACTGCTCATCGGATTACTGGGCAAAGCCGCGATGATTACCCCCCTGGTCGCAAACGTGACGCACTGGTTCGACCGCCGTCGCGGACTGGCCGTGGCCATCATCGCCTCGGGTCAGGGACTCGCCGGCACGATCTGGCCGCCGCTCTTCCGCTATCTCAATGATGCCTATGGCTGGCGCGAGACCTATTTGATCTTCGGCGTAATCGCCATTGTAGTGATGGCGCCTCTGGCCTTGTTGCTGCGTCCGAAAGCACCGATTACGCCACCGGGACGGGCCCGTGACGGACAAACCAGCGAAGGACGTGTTCTCGATCTGCCGGCCAAGGCCGTTCAGGCACTCCTGTGCCTAGCGACCCTCGGCTGTTGCGCGGCCATGGCCATCCCCATCGTCCACCTCGTCAGCCATGGTACCGATCTTGGCTTTGCGCGGGCACGCGCTGCCGAATTATTGACGGTGTTGTTCGCCGCCGCCTTTGTCAGCCGAATTCTATTCGGCATGGTCGCAGATCGAATCGGCGGGGTGCGCACCCTACTCATTGGATCGGCCTGTCAGGCCGTCATGTTGGTGGCTTTCTCGATGATCACCAGCCTGCCCGGAATGTACGTCGCGGCCGTGCTGTTCGGGCTCGGGTTCGCCGGCATTATGCCGTGCTACCCTCTGATTATCCGTCTGCTGTTCCCTGCCAATCAGGCCGGCTGGCGCATTGCCACCTTCTACATGTTCGCGTCGCTCGGCATGGCGTTCGGCGGATGGATGGGCGGCTTCATCTTCGATCTTACCGGCAGCTACGCGAACGCCTTCCTCGCGGCGTTTGGATTGACGGTGATGAACCTCTGCACCATCGGGTTCATCTATCTCCGCCAGACTCGCCTCGGCTTCAATCCCCTGCCCGCCTGACCCGCCCATTAAATGGTGTCTGGCATCATTTGTTCGAAGTTAGATCGTTTTAGATCACGGGGATGTCGCCACGGGCCTGGTCTTCATTGAATGTGGTGATGAAATCCTGGAGCTGGCCGTTCCCGATCGCGTCCCGCAATCCCGCGGTGAGCTGCTGGTAGTAACTCAGGTTGTGCGCCGTCAGCAGCATCGATCCCAAGATCTCTTTGACTTTGAACAGGTGATGAAGGTAGGCCCGCGAATAGGAGCGACACGCGGGGCATGCGCACGTTTCATCGAGCGGGCGTGAATCATCGGCATGGCGGGCGTTGCGCAGGTTGACGGTGCCACGGGGCGTGAAAGCCTGGCCGGTGCGGCCGGACCGGGTCGGCAGGACGCAGTCGAACATGTCGATGCCGCGGGCCACCGCGCCGACGATATCGTCCGGCTTGCCCACACCCATCAGATACCGGGGCCGGTCTTCGGGCAGTCCGGGTACCGTCGCCGCGACAATCCGGAACATTTCGTCCTGACCCTCACCGACCGCAAGACCTCCAACGGCATAGCCATCGAAACCGATCTCACACAGCGCAGCGGCGGAGTCCGCGCGCAGATTCTCGAATACTCCACCCTGCACGATACCGAACAGACCATGACCCGGACGCGGTGTGAAGGCAGATTTGCTGCGGGCTGCCCAGCGCATGGAAAGCTCCATGGAGTCCCGCGCGGTCTTCTCATCGACCGGAAACGGCGTGCATTCATCCAGCACCATCGTGATGTCGCTGCCGAGCAATTCCTGGATTCCAACGGCGCGCTCCGGCGTCAAACCATGCTCGGTGCCGTCGATGTGTGAACGGAACGTGACACCATCCTCCTTGATGGTTCGAAGACCGGCGAGTGACATCACCTGATAGCCGCCGGAATCCGTGAGGATCGGCCCATCCCAATTCATGAACCCATGCAATCCGCCGAGCGCCGCGACTTGCTCGGCACCGGGCCGGAGCATGAGGTGATAGGTGTTGGCGAGGATGATCGCGGCCCCGGTCGCGGCAACCTCTTCGGGCTTCATCGCCTTGACGGTACCTGCCGTGCCCACGGGCATGAACGCCGGTGTCGGGATCATCCCGTGGGCGGTCACAAGCTCGCCCACGCGCGCCGGGCCGTCCGTCGCCGCTACCGTAAAGCCTAAGCCCGTCCCCGCCGTCACGTCCGGCGTCCTATCCCAATGACGTCACGCGTCAGCAGGCAGGCGTCACCATACGAATAGAACCGATAACCTGAGTCCGTCGCTTGCCGATAGGCGCCCAACATGCGTTCACGGCCCGAGAACGCACAGACCAACATGAATAGTGTCGATTTCGGCAGATGGAAGTTCGTAATCAAGGCATCAACTGCCTTGAACCTGTACCCCGGAGTTATGAACAGATCGGTTCCGGCGGCAAAGGGCTCGATGGTTCCATCTTCCCGTGCCGCCGATTCCAATAATCGGAGACTGGTCGTACCGAGCGCCACAATCCGGGCCCCCTTGGCCTTCCGTTGATTGATGAAGGACGCCGTTGCAGAGGAGATTTCACCCCATTCCGCTTCCATTTCGTGGGACTCCGTGTCCGCCGCGACGACCGGGCGGAATGTGCCGGCCCCGACGTGAAGGGTGACACGGACCAGTGAAATATCCCGTGCCTCCAATTGAGCCATGAGGTCGTCCGTCACGTGCAGCGAGGCCGTTGGTGCCGCTACCGCGCCCGGATGTTGTGCAAAAACCGTCTGGTAGTCGTTCTTGTCCCGGGCGTCCGCCTGGCGGCCGAGATAAGGCGGAATGGGCATCTGTCCATGAGTTTCCAGTGCGGCCATCAGATCATCGCGTCCGAGTGACATCGCCAAGCGAACTTCACCGCCCTGATCGCGACCGAGCACTTCAGCGGAAATGACATCGTCAAATCGCAGAATATCACCTTCGCGCAGGCGCTTGGCCGGCCGGGCCAAGGCCGACCAGTGGTGGTGGCTACGATCGTCCGCGATCTCTTTCAACAGCGTGACCTCGACCTTGGCCGTCCCCCGCGCGGCCTGCCGTACACCAGCAAGTCGCCCCGGAATGACCCGCGTATCGTTCAACACAACCACATCGCCGGGCGTCAAAAGGTCGGGTAGATTAAAGAAACGTCTGTTCTGATTCGTCTCTCCGACAACGAGGAGACGCGCGGAATCTCTCGGTTCCGCCGGCCGCTGCGCGATCAGCTCATCAGGAAGTTCGAAATCAAACAGATCGACCCGCATGCGCGCGAGAATGGCACCCCGGCGGCAGTTTGCCTACACCGGTGCAGCCGGCGCATCGGTGTAGGCGGGGTCGGACCCGGTGTTAGTCCGGAACTCGACCAATTCAGGAATTGTCGCTGACTCCCGCTTCGGCGAATTGGTCATGAAGGCTCCATCTTCCGGGCCAAACTGCATTCTGGAAGCGTGCTCCGGACTTGTCTCTCGAGAAGGTGTCGGATACTGTCGTCATTAGTCATCAAAGCCGTTTTTTACGCATTTTTTTTACAAAGCGATTGCATTGATGGAACCGTGAGATTCGAAGGGTTCGAATGCTACAAGTGCGGACTGAAACTAGACGCATCATCGCTGCCCCTGCACGCGTCGGCATCGCCATGATGGCTGCGCTGTTCGGCCTGTTGATCGTCTACTCCGTAGGCCTCGCGCAGCCCGGGTCTCTGCACAACGCAGCTCACGATTCACGGCATTCACTGGCCTTTCCCTGCCATTGATCCCGTTTGAGCGGACCATCGAACGCTCATGGTGTCACTCCTAAGACAAGTCGTTTTTGCTTCGGCGCTAGCGGGTTTGATCGCCGGCTCCGTTCAAACACTTATCCAACATTGGCAGGTCATTCCCTTGATCCTGCAGGCAGAGACCTATGAGGTGGAGACGTCGCCCCCTAACCACCAACATGAGGCCGCCGCGCCTCACGATGGAGATACTTCGTGGACACCCCAAGACGGTGTCGAAGGCACGCTCTTTACGTCGCTTGCCAACATATTCATCGGGATCGGCTTTGCCCTTGTGCTGAGCGCCTGCTTCGTGCTGCGCGGTAGCATCGGCTGGCGCGAAGGCGTGCTCTGGGGCGCCGCCGGCTTTCTCGCTTTCAGTTTGGCGCCGGCACTGGGACTTCCACCCGAGCTTCCAGGTGCTGCGGCGGCCGACCTGTTCGCCCGGCAAACCTGGTGGCTCGCGACCGTCACCGCGACAGCGGGCGGCCTGGCATTAGCAGCCTTCGGCCGCAGCATGCCCTGGCGCGTCGTGGGAGCACTTATCATCTTGGCGCCACACATCGTGGGGGGGCCACATCCCACAGGAGATGCAGGCGCCGTACCGCCCGAACTGGCTGCTCATTTTGCTGTTTCGTCCTTGTTCAGCAGCGCTGTCTTCTGGCTCCTGATCGGAGGAACATCGGGTTATTTCTTCCAGCACTTCGCCGAACGCGACTGAACCAAATACGGAGTACGACCATGAGCGCAATACGTACGAAAACGGGGTTGTTATTTACGCTATGCGCCCTGGCGCCCACACCGGTCCTTGCTCATGTCGGCACACCTCCGCTCGTCGGCATCGGCGCAGGACTCGTCCACCCTTTCGGCGGTATCGATCATCTTCTGGTGATGATGGCGGTTGGCCTCTGGGCGGCCAGGGAGTCTCGACCACGACAGTGGGTCCTGCCCGCCGTTTTCCTGACAGCCATGGTGGTAGGCCTGCAAACTCCCATAGGAATACTCGCGCCGATCGCAGAGCCCGCAGTCGTGGCATCGCTCCTCATTCTTGGTGGATTCCTTGCGCTGACGTCCACAACTCGGCTATCCCACGCCACGGCACTGGCGGCCACGGCCGCGCTCATGCAGGGGTATATTCACGGCGCCGAGGCCTCGCCCGGTATTATTGGCGGAACCTTCACGTTCGGTTTGCTGGCCGGGACAGCCGCGGTCCTCATTATTGGAAGTGGCGCTGGCCTGATGTGCCAGGCTCAGTCCCGGCCGTGGCTCACGCGTGTTTTCGGAGGTCTGATCGCCTCGGCAGGAGTCGCGTCGGCCTTCGCGCTCTAACCACATCCCTTCAGACTCGATCGACGATATGGGCGGACGAGATGGGCGAATGAGCCCATCACACTATTCCGCCTATTTCCCACAGCCGACGCGCTAAGAGGGTCTAAATACCTGAACTACTCGTCCACGTCTGCGGCCACCCGCATCGTGATGATCTTGTCAGGATCTTCGACAATGCCGTTGCCGCCACCGCCCCGCTTGATCTTATCGACATGCTCCATGCCGTCAACCACCAATCCCCAAACGGTGTACTGCCCGTTCAGGTGGCTGGCACCCTCGAGGACAATGAAGAACTGGCTATTGGCGCTGTTGGGATCGTTGGTCCGGGCCATCGACAACGTGCCCCGTACGTGGGATTCGTCGGAGAACTCCGCGTCGAGGTCGAGTTTGTCTGATCCCCCGGTGCCGGTGCCCGTGGGATCGCCGGACTGCGCCATGAAGCCGTCGATGACACGATGGAACACAACTCCATCGTAGAATTCTCGCCGCGCCAACTCCTTGATGCGATTGACATGGTTGGGCGCGAGGTCGGGCCGTAGTTCGATAACCACCCTGCCGTGCTCAAGTTCGAGATAAATGGTGTCTTCAAGTTCCGCGGCCATGGTGCTCTCCACTATCCATCCACATGCCACGATGACCGATAGAAACAGCCTGAGTAACATATGATTCGTTCCACAAGTTATTGTTTTTAATGTGTAATTATTGTGCGCTGGTATTCATTTTTTCTGCACGCTCGACCAAACGATCCGCCACGCCAGGCGAGACAAAACTTCTTATGTCGCCGCCCAGACGCGCGATCTCCTTGACCAGAGTCGAGGCGATGAACTGATGGTTCTCCGAGGCCATCAGGAAGACGATCTCGATCCTATCGTTCAGGCGTGCATTCATGCCTACCATCTGGAACTCGAAATCGAAATCCGAAACAGCCCTTAACCCCCGGATGATGAAATTCGCGCCAACCTCCTCGGCAAAGTGCATGAGGAGATTGTCGAACGCACGGACTTCGAAGCTTGCGCCATTGAGATTATCGAGCTTCGAAACCTCTTCATTGATCATCGCCATACGCTCTTCGAGCGTAAACATCGGGTGTTTACTTGGATTCCCGGCCACGCCAATGATCAGATGGTCGACCAGGCGTGTGGACCTCGCGATGAGATCCAAGTGGCCATTCGTGATGGGGTCAAAGGTGCCCGGGTAAACACCAGTACGAATTGTCGCCAAAGACTTAGTCCTGCTCTTCCGTATCGTCGGTCGGCTCGTTCATATCGCCTGCCGGTTCAGAGAGATTTGGTTCGGAGTCAGAGGTCTCAGAGTCGGCGTCATCCACCGGGTCCAAAACCTCGTCATCGTCGTCGTCCCCCTCGTCGTCGGGCATTCCGTCTTCGCTTTCGTCAATCGTGCTTTCCTCGAGCCGCGAGACAGATACGACGCTTTCGTCCTCTGCCGTGTCGAACAACGTTACACCTTGGGTATTCCGCCCCGCAATGCGAACGTCTATGACCGGCGTCCGGATGATCTGGCCCCCGTCGGTGACCAGCATGATTTGGTCCTCCTGGGCGATCGGCCCCGACGCAACGACCCCGCCGTTGCGTTCCGACGTGACGATATTGACGATACCTTTCCCACCCCGCCGCGTCGTCCGGTATTCATAAGCTGACGTGCGCTTGCCGTAGCCGTTCTCGGTAACCGACAGGATGAATTCTTCCCGTTGTTCGAGTTCCGCGAACCTTTCGTCTGTCAGCACCACCTCTTCCGTACCGTTCTCTTCATCGGGCTCGGGCTCGGGCTCGGGCTCGGGCTCGGGTATCGACTCGATTTCAGCTTCGGCTTCTTCGCTTCTACGCAGGGCATTTGCCTGCCGAATGTAGGTCCGAGCCTCCGGCGGCGGGCTTTCCACATGCTGGAGGATCGACATCCCCATCACGTCGTCGCCCTCATCAAGCCTGATGCCCCGCACACCGGTTGAATCCCGTCCTTTGAATACGCGGACCTCGGTGACCGGAAAGCGGATACACTTGCCGCGGCGCGCGGTCAGCAGGACGTCATCGTCCTCCTGGCATAGCCGCACGCCAATGATTTGATCCCCTTCGTCCAGCTTCATGGCGATTTTGCCGTTGGCCTTGACGATGGCGAAGTCCGACAGTGCGTTCCGCCGAACGTTGCCCGTGGCAGTCGCGAACATGACGTGGAAGTTGCCCCACTCCTCTTCGTCTTCCGGCAACGGCATCAACGTGTGAATGACTTCACCTTCGGCCAACGGCAGCAGGTTCTGCATCGGCTTGCCCCGGGCGTTGGGGGCGGCCAGCGGCATGCGATAAGTCTTCATCTTGTAAACGCGGCCGTGACTCGAGAAAAAGAGTACCGGTGTATGCGTGTTGACGACGTAGACTTTCGCGACGAAATCCTCGTCCCGCGTCGACATCCCCGTCCGGCCTTTGCCGCCCCGGCGCTGTGGGCGATAAGTCGAGAGCGGCACGCGCTTGATGTAACCCGTGTGCGACACCGTGACGACCATGTCTTCCCGCTGAATCAGGTCCTCATCGTCCCGATTATCGAAATTACCTTCCAATATCTCGGACCGCCGCGGCGTGGCGAATTTGTCGCGCATCTCGACGAGTTCGTCACGCAGGATCCCAAGCAGACGCGGGCGGCTGCGCAGAATATCGAGGAAGTCCTTGATCTTTTCGGCAATTTCCTTGAGTTCGTCGCCGATCTTGTCCCGTTCAAGCGCGGTCAGGCGCTGCAACCGGAGATCGAGAATCGCCCGCGCCTGAAATTCAGACAGGCGGTAGGTTCCGTCCTCGGCGACCACGCGGCCTGGCTCGTCGATCAGCGCGATCAGCGATTCGACGTCACCAACGGGCCACGCCCGTTCCATCAGGCCTTCCCGGGCAATCGCAGGATCCGCGGAACCCCGAATGATGGCGATGACTTCGTCAATGTTGGCGACGGCGATGGCCAGACCGACCAACACCTGCGCCCGCTCCCGCGCCTTGCCGAGAGCGTGGCGCGTGCGCCGTGTGATTACCTCTTCGCGGAAGTCGATAAAGGCGAAGATCAGGTCCTTGAGGCTGTGCAACAGCGGCTTCCCGCCGTTCAATGCCAGCACGTTCATGCCGAAGTTGGTCTGCAACTGGGTGTAGCGGAAAAGCTGGTTGAGCACGATCTCGGCCATCGCATCGCGCTTGATCTCGATGACGACCCGCACGCCGTCCCGGTCCGATTCGTCGCGCAGGTCGGATATCCCCTCGATCCGCTTGTCCCGCGCCAGTTCGGCGATGTGTTCCACCAACCGGGCCTTGTTAACCTGGTAGGGAACTTCCGAAATGACGATCGCCTCGCGCTCCTTCGCGAGAATTTCGATCGTGTGCTTGGCCCGCATGATCACCGACCCGCGCCCGGTGTGATACGCCTGGCGGGCCCCGGTGGTCCCCAGAATGAGCGCACCCGTAGGGAAGTCAGGCGCCGGAACATGGACCATCAGGTCATCGACCGAGATTCCCGGATCGTCCAGAAAAGCCAGACACGCGTCGATCACCTCACCCAGATTGTGCGGCGGGATATTGGTCGCCATGCCGACAGCGATGCCCCCGGCACCGTTGACCATGAGATTGGGGAAGCGCGCCGGCAGAACAGACGGCTCCTGGGTGGTATCGTCGTAGTTGGAGATGAAATCGACCGTATCTTTGTCGATGTCCTCAAGCAGTGCCTCGGCCGACTCGGCCATGCGGATTTCGGTGTAACGCATGGCAGCGGGCGGATCACCGTCCATGGACCCAAAGTTGCCCTGGCCGTCGAGCAACGGTAGGCGCATGGCGAAGGTTTGGGCCATGCGGACCATGGCATCGTAGATCGCCTGATCTCCATGCGGGTGATACTTGCCCATGACATCGCCGACGATGCGCGCCGATTTCCGATATGGCTTGTCGTGGGTGACGCTCTGATCGTGCATCCCGAAGAGGATGCGCCGGTGCACCGGCTTCAATCCATCCCGGACATCCGGCAGCGCCCGCGACACGATGACGCTCATGGCGTAATCGAGATAGGAGCGGCGCATTTCCTCTTCGATCGTCACCGGGGCGACGTCGGAGGCAGGCGGCTCGGGAGGTGGAATTTCGGTGTCAGTCACACAAATTCAGGTACGCCGCGACGGCGTCTATGAGGAGATGTCGCAGGAAACGGTCGAAACGCGACATATGGGGTAACGCTACCCCTCGAATGTACCAGTTATTGTGGTTTACAGCAAATTTCCGATGGGTCGAATCGGTATGTTTTTTAGATGCGTCAAAAGGCTGGGCCTTGCCCCCCGTTAATCCGACGGTTACACCATTTGTCACAATCAATTTATCTATCAATGCGGATAACAGAAATTCGGTGGTGAACCGCCTGTTTCTTCCAACAAAATCCCTCCAAAGGACCCAAGCATGAACACGACGAGCGGCGGCTCGATCTTTTTGAGCGTGATGAAAGACGAAGGCGTCACACATCTGTTCGGCAATCCCGGCACGACGGAACTCCCGATCATGCATGCGTTGAGCGAGCATCCTGACCTCGAATATGTCCTGGGGCTTCAGGAATCGGTGGTCGTCGCCATGGCTGACGGATTTGCCCGTGCGTCCGGTCAACTGGCTGCGTGCAACGTACATGTGGCGCCAGGTCTTGGAAACGCCATGGGGTCGATCTTCAACGCGAACTGGAGTGGCTCTCCGATCATCGTCAGCGCCGGCCAGCAGGAACAAGGCCACGGTCTGATGGAGCCGATGCTCTATGGTGAGTTGGTGCCGATGGCCGCACCTTGCGTCAAATGGGCATTCGAAGTCACGCGGCCCGACGACCTGCCTCGTATCATTCGCCGGGCTGCCAAAATTGCCCTCACGCCCCCAATGGGCCCTGTGTTTCTGTCCCTGCCCGGCGACGTGCTGAATGCGCAGGTCGCTGCAGAGATCGGCAGTCGGACCCGCGTGGACACCAGCACGGTGCCCTCGCAGGACACCCTCATTGCCCTGGCCGAACGCCTGCTTTCCGCGGAACGGCCTCTCCTCGTCTGTGGACAGGAAGTGGCAAGCTCCGACGCTATGGCGGAAGCGGCGCGCGTTGCCGATCTCATCGGCGCGGCCGCCATGCAGCAATCCGTCCCGTCGGGGGCGCACTATCTTTCCGAACACCGCACGTTCGTCGGCGGACTGACCCGTGTGCAGCAACAGGTTCGCGATGTCCTGTCGAACTACGACCTGGTCGTCGCTCTGGGTGGCGATGTCTTCCGGATGTCGGTTTATGCGCCTGTCGAGGCCGTGCCCGAGAACACGCGACTTATCCATATCGGCCAACTGGACTGGGAGATGGGTAAGAATTATCCAACCGAAATGGCCGTCCGGGCGGACATGAAGGCAACTCTCGGCGCTCTCGCCGATCACATCGAGGCCACACGCAGCGAAGCACAGACTGCCGTCGCAGAGGAGCGCCTCGACGATATCGCGACCCGGAACTGGAGCACGAATCGGGTCAAAGTGCGGGATTCGATCCTTTCCAAGGATTCCGGCGCCGATATCGACCCTGAACGCCTCATGGTCGAGATTACCGACTCGCTCCCGCCCGGCGCCATCGTCGTCGAAGAGGCCCTGCTGAATTCGCGGCAGCTACCGAATTTGCTTGCCTACCGAGGTCAAAACGATTTCTTTGCGCTCGACAGCGGTGGCATCGGCTTCGCTATTGCGGGTGCCGTGGGCATTTCGCTCGCCCATCCGACGCGTCAAGTGGTCGCCATCATCGGCGACGGCAGTGCCTTGTACAGTTTCCAGGCGCTTTGGACCGCGGCCAACAAGAACCTGCCGATTACCTACATCATCTGCAACAACTCAAGCTATCGCATCCTGAAGGAACGTCTGAAGGCGTTCCACGGCAACGAGAACTTCATCGGCATGGACATGCGCGATCCCGTCATCGATTTCACGGGACTGGCCCGTTCCTTCGGTGTCTGGGCTGAACGCGTCGAGAAAGTCGAAGATCTCGGCGACGTGTTACGCGCAGCCTATCAGCGCGAAGGTCCCAAGCTCATCGATGTGCAGGTCGCCGACGGATTCTAATCCTGTCGGCAGAACCTCAACAAAGCCTCGGTCTTAGAACGGGATCTCGTCGTCGATATCGGCGCCGGCAACGGGCTGACGTGAGGGGGCCGGCTCGTCCGTTGGCGCGCCGTAATCCGGCTCACCGAAGTCGCTGCTGCCGCCCCCTTCTCCGCGCCCATCGAGCATCGTCAATTCGCCGCGATAGGGCCTGAGCACGATCTCCGTGGAGTACTTTTCCACCCCGTCCTGACCCGTCCATTTCCGGGTCTGAAGCTGACCTTCGATATAAATCTTCGAGCCCTTGCGCAGGTATTTCTTGGCAATATCGCCAAGGGGTTGGCTAAAAATCACGACGCGATGCCATTCGGTCTTTTCGCGCCGCTCGCCGGACTGGCGGTCACGCCAGGTCTCATTGGTGGCGACCGAAAGATGAACGATCTGATCACCCGCCTGGGTACTGCGCACCTCGGGGTCACGCCCCAGATTGCCGATGAGTTGAACCTTATTCAGGCTCCCTGCCATATTCGTTTCTCCCAAAATTCCACGTTAGCAATCGAGGCGACCAGCAACGGCACTATACGCGTAAGCCGCCCGCCATGGCCACACGACAGAAGACGGCGGAACGGGCCGCCGCCCGCCCGAATGGTATGGAAGGATCAGGGAGAGATTATGCGTGTTGCGCGGATCTCCACGCGGGGCTTAGGCGATCGCCAATCCCACGACGAACAGCGCGATTAGACCTGTTGCCCAAATACCGCAGCTAACGATACAAGCGGATAGAAAATTACGCGTTCCCATATTTCTTTCAATCTCCTGGACACCGAGACACGGGCGTTCCGCCCGGTTTCAGGGGAAATAGGCGCATTCCATGGAGAACGCCAATCACCGTCACTCACGTGTGTGTGATTCGAACGTGAACGCACAGTAGAGGCACCTCGCGATACACGCTCAGAATCCAGAACGGCGATACCCAGAATGACGATGCGTTTGCGCAATAATCTTTCAAAAATTTCCCGCAGACGAATAATCTGCAAAAAACCAAGGTGTGACACGCATCACTTGGGAAGTGAGCGGCCACCGCCCATATCCTAAGCAAGAGTTGAGTACGGGCCCGGGGGGCCAAAGGGGCAGAACAATGAATAGACAGCGTCGAACCCAAAAGTCACCGGCAGCGAACTTCGGCATCAATCAATTGATCATGAGTGCCGCACTATTCAGCGGCGCTCTCTGGACGGTCTCGCTGTTCGCGATCTACGTATTTTAGAATCGAGCGCAAAGCCCGGCACTCATTGACGATATTCGGTCTCAAGAATCACGTAAATGTAAGCTTCACGCCATTCGCCAAGCATGTTCCTGCCATGGCTTACCTCCTCCTCCCGACTCATGCCCACCCGTTCCGTAAGGCGCCAAGACGCCGTGTTTTCCATATCGGCACTCGCCCAAATGCGGTGAAGCCCCATGTTCGTGAAGCCATGATGCAGAATCGCCTGCACGGCTTCCGTCATGAGGCCGCGCCCTTGATAGTCACTGTCGAGCGCGAATCCGAGATCGCCTGAGCCGTTCTCCGTTTCGGCTTTCCCCAGCCGCACGCTGCCGACAATGTGTCCGACTTCCTTCAATTCCACGGCGTATGCGTAATTGGTCCCTAACGGGCTCTCCTGGACGGCAATTCGCATTTTCAGAAAGTCCGCGACTGTTTCCGGCGTCTGCTCTTGGATTGGGAGATAGCGGAAGAACGCCGGCCGCGTGGCATAGCGCTGCATGTGGGGCAAATCGTCCCTCTGGAACGGTCGCAGAATTAGGCGTGCTGTATCGATCGTTGTCATCGATTCTCTGGGCACATCAAAAAATGAAGAACGATTTCGAACAACATCAACTCTTTCCGAGCCTGGCTAACGACTCGTCGTTATCGATTTCAAATTCGGGCAACTGAGGCCAAGTGTCCAAGCCGTCATTCTTAAATCCCGGCAACATATGAACGTGAAAATGGAGCACAGATTGCTGCGCATCCTGTCCACTAGCATGCATCAAATTAACACCCGTTGCCCCGATCGCTTCTCGAAAGTATATTGCCAATTCCCTTGAAAATTCGAAGGTCTCACAAAGTATCTCTCGGGAAAAGTCGTACAAATCTACATAGTGATGTTTCGGCGCAATTATAGTGTGGCCTAGTACTTCTGGTTCTTGAGGTAAAAAGCCAATCACTTTGTCTGTTTCATGTACTATCCAGGCTTTTTCCTAACTACTTACGATCCTGCAGAAAACACAACCATTCATGCCATTCAATCCGTTCTTTGGCCGCCGACATCCCTCCACCAGCTGCCATGGTGGACATTTGCCACTTATCAACATAGCTGACCATGACTGAAGTCCCCGAACTCACCATTCGCGAGGCGACCACGGATGACATCGAGGTGCTCGTTTAATTCCGCCGCCTACTGCAGAACTTCATGACCGAACTCAACCCCAATCTGTTTGGGCTGGCACCAGGTTGGGAGGCCAAAAAGCGCGAACAATACGCCGCGACTTTCGGCGATCCCCAGAAACGTCTCGTCGTTGCCTGCCTCAACGAAGGTGCGCCGGTGGGAATGGGATTGGCCTCGGTCGTTGGGCACCCGGACTTCCTGCCTCCCTAATTCGGTTATGTCGACGATATCTGGGTGGCGCCGGATATTCGCCGGACGGGCGTGGGTAGCCGGATCGTTGAAAGTTTGATGCAATACTTCGACACAATGGGCGTCGATCACATCACACTGAACTATGTCATGGGAAACCCGGAGGCCGAGAAATTTTGACTGAAACGCGGTTTCGAGCCAGTGGTCGTCGCGGCGAATAAATCGCCCAAGCCGGGAGTGTAAAAGTCGTTTACGGCGCCCGCGGATCGAGTGGCACGAGGTCCTTAAGGCCTGAAAGGTCCTCGAATACGGCCGCCGCTGACAACAGCGCGGCCTCGTGTCCCATGGGCGCCACCATCTGCAGTCCAACGGGCCGCCCATCTTCGGTGAATCCGGTCGGGACTGACATGGAAGGACAGGCCGTCAGTGTGATCGCGAAGGCCATGAGCAACCAGCCGAAGTAGTGTTCGAACTTCACACCATCGACTTCCTCGAGATAGCGCAATTTGTGGTCGAAGGGCGGCGCCATGACAGCAGGACACAACAACAGGTCGTACGTCTCGAAGAACGTTGCGGCACGGTTAAACAACGCGCCCCGGGCACGTTCGGCGCGCGCGATCCTGTCGGCGTCGATCTTCAACCCCTGCTCGATGTTCCACACGAGATCGGGCTTGAATTTGTCCCGATGCTCGTCGAGGAAATGCGCCCGGTCGCTGGAAAAATAGACAGCGCGGACGACCTCGAAAATCTCCACTGCGTCATGCAGATCGATACAGTCCTCTTCCACTACGACGCCGGCATCAGCGAATCGCTGTGCCCCTTCGGCACACAGGTGCCGCACCTCGGGATCGACGGGACCGATGCCAAGGTCGGGGCTGAACGCGACGCGCCGGGGCCGTGTCGGTGCGGCAACTGCCTCACGATACGGAATGGCGGGCGCCGGCCGGGTCAGTGGATCGCGCGGATCGAGCCCCGCCATGGCATCGAGCATCAGCGCCGCATCCGCCACATTCCGCGCCATCGGGCCGTTAACCGCGAGCGTGTTGAAGGGCAAACGGAGCGGACCGTGCGGCACGACGCCGGGACCCGGCCGCAATCCGACCGTTGAGGTAAAGCTCGTCGGAATTCGGATGGAACCGCCGTGGTCGCTGCCCGTCGCGAGCCAGACTTGTCCCGCCGCCAACGCCGCAGCAGAGCCACCAGAGGACCCACCGGGGGTGAGCGTCGTGTTCCAGGGGTTCGTAGTCGTCCCGAATACCTCGTTGAATGTCTGTGAGCCTGCGCCAAATTCCGGTGTATTGGATTTGGCGACAACCAGGGCGCCGTTGGCCTCGAGCATCTCCACCATGTAATCCGAACGTTCGGGCACATGATCGGCAAAGGCCATCGACCCATAGGTCGTGCGCACGCCCGCAACGTCGCTGAGATCCTTCACGGCGATGGGCAGTCCGTGGAGATATCCCGGCCGATCCGAACCGGATGGATCCTTGGAAAGCCGCTCGGCGTGCGCCCGCGCTCGATCGAAGCACAATGTCGGAAGCGCGTTGAGAAGGCCATCCGTCTCGGCGATCCTCGCCTCCGCAGCGTCGAGCAGGTCTGAAGGTGACACCTCGCCACGTGCGAGGAGATCGACAACGGTGCAAGCCGAGAGACGGGTGAGATCGTCAGTACTCATGATTGCCGACACTCTAGGCACCGGACTGTCAGGTGTCGATTCAGCCAATTCGTAACTGAATCCGTCGATTTGTCAGGACATTCAAGGACCGGCGCGATTCGGAGTCGCTTCGCGCCACCGCCATCCCATATGATGGGTATGATCCATCCGACGTACTTTCATACATGCAAAAACTGATCAGCATTCGCGGCGCCCGAGAGCACAATCTTCAGGGCGTCGACCTCGATATCCCGCGGGACCAACTGGTGGTGATCACGGGTTTGTCGGGGTCCGGCAAGTCGTCCCTGGCTTTCGACACGATATACGCCGAGGGCCAGCGGCGGTACGTCGAGAGTTTGTCCGCTTATGCACGCCAATTCCTCGAATTGATGCAGAAACCGGACGTCGAGCTCATCGAGGGACTCTCGCCGGCAATCTCGATCGAGCAGAAGACGACCTCGCGCAATCCTCGTTCCACCGTCGGTACCGTTACTGAGATTTACGACTACCTGCGCCTCCTGTACGCCCGCGTCGGAATCCCCTACTCCCCTGCCACCGGCCTGCCGATCGAGAGCCAGACCGTCAGCCAGATGGTCGACCGGGTGCAGGACATGCCGGAGGACACCCGGCTCTATGTTCTGGCGCCCATCGCGCGCGGCCGCAAAGGGGAATACCGGAAAGAATTCGCGGACCTGCTCAAACGCGGCTTCCAGCGCGTCAAGGTCGACGGCGAGCATTACGAAATCGAAGAGGTTCCCGCTCTCAAGAAGAACGTGAAGCACGATATCGAGGTCGTCGTCGACCGTGTCGTGCTGCGTGATGGATTGGGCAACCGGCTGGCGGACAGCATCGAGACGGCACTGGGCGTCGGCGACGGTATCGTCGTGGTGGAGAATGCGGATGACGGCGCGCGGACCTTGTTCTCCGCCAAATTCGCGTGTCCGGTGTCTGGATTTACCATCGAAGAAATTGAACCTCGGCTGTTTTCGTTCAACAATCCGTTCGGCGCCTGCCCAACCTGTGACGGATTGGGAACGCGCATGTACTTCGATGCCGAACTCGTGGTGCCGGACGACCGCCTGTCCCTGTCGGAGGGCGTGATCGCCCCGTGGGCGCACGCCTCGTCACCTTACTACGACCAAGCCCTGGAAAGCCTTGCCCGCCATTTCAAGGTGAGCATGCGCGAGTCTTTCAACGAACTTTCGGAGAAGATACGTGCGGCCATCCTGACCGGCACGGGCGACGATCCCGTCACCATGAACTATAACGATGGCGAACGGACCTACTCGACGACGAAACCCTTCGAAGGTGTGATCCCCAACCTCGACCGCCGCTGGCGCGAGACCGATTCGACGTGGCTCCGCGAGGAACTTGGCAAGTATCAGAGCACCGCCCCATGCGAGACGTGCGGCGGCAAGCGGCTGAAACCGGAAGCCCTCGCCGTGAAAATCAACGGCCGGCACGTCAGCGATGTCACGGAACTATCGGTCGCAGCCGCCGCCGAGTGGTTCCTGGAACTTCCCAAGCATCTCACCCAGAAACAGCAGGAGATCGCGGACCGCATTCTGCGGGAAATCAACGAGCGCCTCGGGTTCCTGGTCAAGGTGGGGCTCGAATATCTGACGCTCAATCGCGCTTCCGGCACGCTGTCTGGTGGCGAGAGCCAGCGCATCCGACTGGCCTCGCAGATCGGTTCCGGCCTCACGGGCGTCCTCTACGTGCTTGATGAGCCGTCTATCGGTCTGCATCAGCGGGATAATGCGCGCCTGCTCGAGACACTCAAGCGGCTGCGGGACCTGGGAAATTCCGTGCTCGTTGTGGAGCATGACGAAGAAGCGATCACCAGCGCCGATTACGTCGTGGACATGGGACCGGGCGCGGGCGTTCACGGCGGCCAGGTCATTGCCCAGGGCACGCCAAAACATATCATGCAGTCCAGTGAAAGCCTTACCGGACAATACCTCACGGGTCACCGTCAGATCATGCTACCGGCGGAACGCCGCAAGGCGCACAAGGGACGCTCGGTAACGGTCGTCGGCGCGCGGGAGAACAACCTCAAGAACGTTGCCGCCGAAATTCCGCTGGGCACCTTCACCTGCGTCACCGGTGTTTCGGGCAGCGGCAAGTCCACCCTGATCATCGAAACGCTCTACAAGGCGATCGCCCGGCGCGTTCAAGGCAGCCGCGTCGTGCCAGGCAGCCACGACAAAATCGAAGGCCTCGAATACATCGACAAGATCATCGACATCGACCAATCGCCGATCGGCCGGACACCACGCTCGAATCCCGCCACCTACACGGGTGCCTTCACACCGATGCGGGACTGGTTCGCTGGATTGCCCGAGGCGGTCGCTCGCGGGTACAAGCCCGGACGTTTCTCGTTCAACGTGAAGGGGGGGCGTTGCGAAGCCTGCCAGGGGGACGGCCTGATCAAGATCGAGATGCACTTTCTCCCCGATATTTATGTCGAGTGTGACGTTTGCAAAGGTTGCCGTTACAACCGAGAAACTTTAGAAATACTATTTAAAAACAAATCGATAGCAGATGTTCTTGATATGACAGTGGAAGAAGGAGTGGAATTCTTTTCCGCCGTACCTTCGATTCGAGACAAGCTCAGAACCCTTCACGAAGTTGGCCTCGACTACATCCATTTGGGACAAGCTGCGACCACGCTTTCAGGCGGTGAAGCGCAGCGTGTCAAGCTCGCCAAGGAGCTTTCGCGCCGGGCCACCGGGCGCACGATCTATATTCTCGATGAGCCGACAACAGGGCTTCATTTCGAAGACGTCCGCAAACTCCTGGATGTCCTCCAGGCTCTGGTCGACACCGGCAACACGGTAGTCGTGATCGAACATAACCTCGAGGTCATCAAGACCGCGGATTGGGTCCTCGATCTGGGCCCTGAAGGCGGCGACGGCGGCGGGACACTTGTCGCCGTAGGGACTCCCGAGGACGTTGCGAAGGTCAGCGCGAGCTACACCGGAGGCTATCTCAAGCAGTACCTGGCCCGATCAAGCCGCAACAAGCGGCCCGCCGCCCCAAGCAAGCGTAAGGCCGGCGTAGGTCGCAAGCGCAAAGCGGGTGGAGAGAATGACGCTCCGCCCCGCCGCAAGAGGGCATAACCAAGGTACTTTCTGTCGTGGAGTTGACCCGTGAGTGCGTTGACGATCCTAAAGACCTGCTGAAACGCGGCGGGCCCCCACAGCATCAGATGCTACGAAGGCCCGCCATCAGTTCCACGCCGCACTAAAGGCGAATTGATCTAGCTCCCGAACTTCACCGCTTCCCAATATACCTTGTTCAGGGGTGAAATCAGAGCGTCATGCCCGACCGTCAAACAATTGCGCAGTGACATCGAGTTACGTCCCGTCACCGATGTGGAGCGCACGTATGCCGATCCTGCCGAATGCATGTGGCAACTATCAAATGCGCCCTTGGCCGTGGTGATCGCGGCACGATAATCATCGTCCTGCGGCAGGGATGCCGCCATTTTTCCTCAGACCGAATCACGAACTCGGGTCGACGCCGCCCGATTACCCGGCGGGAGCAGTGTGATCACGCGGTTCAGAACGTCTGCGGCAGCCACCTTGGCCTTGTTCTGATCGACGACCTTGGTACCGAGTTGGCACAGCGGCCCCGTGGCAATCGCGATGTCCTGCTCCGACTGCCCATTGTAATCATTGGGCTTTTCTTCGGGCAGCAACGAGACATCGGGAGCGATTTCGATTGCAACCTGGGTCACACCGAATTTGTCCAATAGACGCTTCGGAATGCTCATTTTGACCACGGTCTGGCCGCGCGGCGCGATAATATCGAGCGCGCTCCCGTCGGCGATCTCAACGACGTCACCTGATGAATTCAGGCCCACGACACGGATGCCCTCGCCGCCATTGTAGGCGTGATATTTCTGGTTGCGGGATGGCCCCTTCCGTTCCTGCTGCAAGCAGAATGTGCTGAAATCCGCGGCACAGTAGAACGTGTCGCACTTCAAGGGGATCGGCCCGTTACTCGCCACCAGACCCAGAATTTGCGGTGCCGCTTGAGCGGAACCAGACCACATCAGGGCCGAAACGACGGCCACGGACGTGGCAGTAGCCAATTTGCCGAAAGTCAAACGCATTAAGCTCCCTCCGTTAGACGCGGGGCATGATGCGGCTGCACCATCGTTTCCCACGCGTGCTCGCTGGCAATTTACCGTGAATGATGTTGTCACGGCCCGGATCACAGGGTCAACGCACCATGTTGGTTGGATGCTCACGAGATCGTGAACACTACGATCGCCGACACTGACCGTCGTCCCTTCATTTCCTAACACCTCGCGACCTTTAGCATTCCAATACGCTCAAGGAACTGGCCAATATGCTCAAGAAATTGGGCCATTGGCTGAGCACCGCGACCTTTGCATCGAAGTGCCAGATGACACGGCTGAGATGGCCTCTTACATTCCCCGCATGAACGGACGAACCCCCATCCACGTCATTGGCGGCGGATTGGCTGGCTGTGAGGCGGCCTGGCAAATCGCGCGATCCGGTGTTCCCGTAATTATCCATGAAATGCGCCCCGAGCGGAGCACTGATGCGCATGTTACCGAGCATCTGGCAGAACTCGTGTGTTCGAACTCTTTCCGTTCAGATGATTCCGAGAACAACGCGGTGGGCCTGCTGCACGAAGAGATGCGGCGTGCGGAATCCCTGATCCTGCAGGCCGCCGATCGACATCGGGTTCCCGCAGGATCGGCATTGGCGGTCGATCGCGCCGGATTCTCCGAGGAAATCGAAGGTGCCATCGACGCGGAACCGCACATCGATGTCGAGCGACATGAGTTGCCGGGCCTGCCTCCGGACGAATGGGGCTCGGTGATCATCGCCACCGGTCCATTGACCTCACCGGGGCTAGCCACCGCAATACAAAGTCTCACGGGAGAAGACTCGCTGGCCTTTTTCGACGCCATCTCACCCATCGTTTATCGCGACAGCATCGATTTTTCGAAAGCCTGGTACCAGTCGCGCTACGACAAAGGTAGCGCTGAAGCCGGAGCGGATCACGTCAGAGGCGACTACATCAACTGTCCACTCGACCGGGCCCAGTATGAATCGTTGATCGCCGCGCTCCTCGGAGCCGACAAAATCGAGTTCAAGGAGTGGGAGGCGATCACGCCCTACTTTGAGGGCTGCCTGCCCATCGAGGTGATGGCCGAACGGGGCCTCGAAACTTTGCGGTATGGACCGATGAAGCCAGTCGGGTTGACCGACCCGCACAACGGTGAACGGCCGCACGCCGTGGTCCAACTACGCCAGGATAATGCGCTCGGGACCATCTACAACATCGTCGGATTCCAAACCAAATTGCGCTACACCGAGCAACGGCGCATTTTCACCAGCATTCCAGGTCTCGAAAGCACGCGATTCGCCCGCCTCGGTGGCATTCACCGCAACACCTTCATCAACAGCCCGCGGCTCCTCGACTCCGAGCTTCGCCTGAAGTCCATGCCGCGCCTCCGATTCGCGGGTCAGATCACGGGGGTCGAGGGCTACGTTGAGAGCGCCGCCGTGGGATTGCTGGCTGGACGCTTTGCGGCTGCGGAAGCCGTTGGCCAAGATATCACACCGCCGCCCAACACCACGGCATTGGGGGCAATGCTCGAACACATCACCCGCGGCGCCGATGCCGGCACCTTCCAGCCAATGAACGTCAACTTCGGTCTATTCCCGCCCCTTGAGGGGCGGATGAAGAAGCGCGAACGTAGACCCGCCCTGGCCCGACGCGCTCTCACAGATCTCAATAATTGGTTGGACGCCCCCCTTGCCGCGGCAGAATAGCCACCGGCGAAATTGTAATGTCCTCCATCCGCCGCTCAGGCGCGAACTAGGTCGGCCGCCTCCACCGAATTCGGGGTCCCTTCGGATTTAAGCCCATTTATAACGCCAGCCCGATCCGTCTCGCCACGATTCTGACTGACCTTCCATTTACCTTCCAAGCGATCGATCACAATCTCGACTCCGACAATGCCCTTGAGCATGGCGGCGATGAAATCGTCGGGCGCATCGTCAACCGCCCAGGGAGCGTCGCGCGCGTCTTCCTGTTGCGCGACAAGATCGTTCAGGTGTGTGCGTAACCACGCCGGATCATCATGGGCCTGCAATGAACCGTAGGCATGCACGACGGCGTAGTTCCAGGTCGGCACCACCTTTCCGTGCTCCTGCTTCGCGGGATACCAGGACGGCGTAATGTAGTGGTGAGGTCCTTGGAATATGACGAGCACCCCGGCGCTATCGATCTGCCATAACGGATTTTCGCGTGCGACATGGCCGTGCAGAGCACCGGGGGTTACCCCATTACCGTTGAGCACTCCATCGCTCTTGAGCACGTCACTGGGCTTAAGCACAAAGGGGAGATGATTGGCCTCGATCCCGCCGCTGCCCAGTGTGACGATCGAAGCGAAGGGAAATGACCGCATCAGATCGTGCATGACGTCGATCCGCTCTTCCCGGAATAGTGAAGGCTGATACATCTCTGATCGCTCCCCGGTTCATCTGAATGGGCTTGGGCAACAGGTACGCACTGCGGTGCCAGCGGGCAACCCCCCAACACCGCCGACTTTTGGCCTTGCTGCCCGCGGGTTATGCTGCCCGAATGACTGAACAGGAAGGCCCTGATTGATGTCCATTGATCCGTTTCAGAGCGCGATTGGATTGGTGCAGGCCTATCGAAGTGGCGATGCCCGACCGAGTGAGGTCGTCGATACCCTGTTGAGCAGGATCGAATCCCTCGACGGTAAGCTCGGCGCGTTCCAGGCCGTGTATGCCGATGACGCGCGGCTGGCGGCAGAGGCCGCGGACAAAGCGATCCGCAGCGGCCACCAGATCGGACCGTTCCACGGCATCCCATTTGCCCTGAAAGACCTCATCGATGTCGAGGGTCGTATTACCACCGGCGGCTCGGCCGAGATGGCGCAGCGTCTCTCGCCGGCCACAGCGACCATCGCACAACGACTGGTGGCTGCCGGTGGCATATTGATTGGCAAAACCAAAACGACGGAAGTCGCCATGAGCGGTTGGGGGACCAACCAACACATGGGCACGCCTTGGAACCCATGGGACATGGAAACGCACCGCACCCCGGGTGGTTCATCAAGCGGCTCCGGCGTCGCTGTCGCGGCGGGCCTCGTGCCTTGTGCGGTCGGCACCGACACCGGCGGATCAGTGCGCATGCCGTCAGCCTGGTGCAGCGGCGTGGGCCTCAAAGTCAGTGAAGGATTACTGCCCACCGACGGCATCATTCCCTGCTCCCACACCCAGGACACACCTGGGCCCATGACCCGCTCCACGGCTGATACTGCCTTCATGTTCGATGTCATGACCGGAGCAAGCTCAGGCGAATTGGAACGACACCTGAGTGGCCAGGGCATTTCAGCAGCGGAGTACGAAGACGGTGTCCGCGGCCTCAAGCTGGGATCGCTGAGAGAACCGGATCGAGAGGGTGTGGAGGAAGCGATTCTCGCGCTCTACGACGCCGCTTTGGAGCAGCTGCGGTCACTGGGGGCGGAAATCGTTCCCTACGAACCGCCTGTTTCCTACGAAGCCATGGCCGCAGCAAACGGTCTGATCTTCACATCGGAGGTTTACGTCCACCACGGCGCACTGATGGAGAACCCGGACGCCCGGGTCGATGAAGAGATCCGCCGCAAAGTCCTTCTAGGGCGTGACATCTCGGCGCGCGACTACATCACCAGCCGGCTCCAACGAGAAGTTCACTTTGTCACGTTCGAGGAAAGCATGCGGGGATTCGCCGCAGTGCTCACACCGACGATGGCGACAGCGCCCATTCCCTTGCTGGAAATCGACCCTTCGGCCATCGCCGGGCGGTTCACGCGGCCGGTGAGTTGCTTGGCCGCCTGTGCCTTATCCGTTCCTATGGGATTGACTCCCGAGCAATTGCCCGGTGGTCTGCAGATCATCGCCCGCAGAAACGATGAAATGACAGCCCTTCGTATCGGCGCGGCTTTTGAACAGGCCGCCGGACCAATTGGACCGCCTCCCGGCGTGGCTTGACCTCGCCTCAATAGGCTCTCCTTAGGGACGCCCAAAGTAGACGCAGTTGGCGCACCATCCGGTTTATCTCACCTGATAGGACAAAAGGATCGTAATTGTGCCGCCGCAGGCGGCGGGCATAGCTGTCCGCGAGGATTGCCGGCAGTAGCACTGGCAGCGCTTCGCGGGAAACCTGCGACTTCAGGTCGCGCGCCGACACGAGATGTTGAGAAGCCCGTCGCAGAACCACTTCAATAACCGGCTTCAAACGCGCGCCGGATCTCAAAGAGAGCACATCGCTTGCGGTGAGGTGGACTTCGGAGAGGACATCTACTGGAAGATACACGCGGCCCGCGCTGGCATGATGGGACACACTGCGGATCAGTCCGACCAGCGCCCAGGCCGTGCCAACATGACCGGCGGCCATCTCAACTTGCGGATCGTCAACGCCCAAAATATTTAGGCAAACCCGGTGCAATGCACCGGACGTTTGTGCGGCGAAATCTTCCAATGCGTCGAGAGTCGGAAATCCTTGTTCCTCGAATTCCACCTCCCGCGCCTCGATCATGCTGTCGAAGGCTTGGCGGGGAATGCCGCGCCGGCCGATTGTGTCCGCCAGCGCCAGTGCCACGGGATGTTGACGGGGCCTGTTCTCGAAAACACCCTCGATCGTCTCGTGCCACCAGGCTAGCCGAATCCGACCCAGCGTCGGCTCTCTGACCCGGTCCCGAATTCGGGCTAGTTCCAAATTCAGGGCGAGAAGCGCGAGGAGATCAGGACGCCGATCGTCCGGCGCAAACAGGGTGAAGAGATAGCGATCGTAGTCGTGATGCCGGACATCATCATGGAGGGACAAATCGGGAAGCACGTCAGTCACGGAGTTCTCTTAGTTGCCGGTAGGTCCGGAAGCATGTATGACGTTCATGGTTAACGTGCAATCTTCCTACAAGATCATGCCGTGACCTTGGTTGCGAATACAACATATTGTGATATAATTGGATTACTTTGTTGAGAATGATTCGCAACGAAGTAGCGATGGTACCTAAACGAGGGAGCGCAAATGAACCCGCTGGACTCATTATCCGGAACGATCATCTCAGGACTCGTAATCACGGTCATTATGGTCGTTCTGATTAACGCGATTGGTGCATAAGGACACTGGAACGGGAGACACATTATGGAATTTGACCACACGTGGTGGACCTTCCTCATTCGCTGGCTGCACGTGCTCAGTGGCTTTATGTGGGTTGGCCTGCTTTGGTATTTCAACTTCGTGCAAACGCCGAGCATGCCCAAGATCCCAGACGAGCAGAAACCTGCGATCTCGAAGGTCATCGCACCTGCTGCGTTGTTCTGGTTTCGCTGGTCGGCGCTATCGACCATCGTTTTCGGCCTGATCCTGGCCCAGATGAATGGTTATCTCACTGAAGCGTTGAGCCTTGGCCTGACCGACAATGTCGCCAAGCATTCGGCGATCGGTTTCGGTATGTGGATGGGCCTGATCATGATGTTCAACGTCTGGTTCATCATTTGGCCAAACCAGAAGAAGGCGCTTGGAATGGTCGAAGTATCGGACGAGGAACGCCCCAAAGCGGCGCGCCGCGCGGGGGTCACATCCCGCATCAATACGATGCTCTCGATCCCCATGCTCTATGCCATGGTGAGCGCACAGAACCTCTACTGATCCTGAACTCAGGATCTATGACGATTTCGGGGGCCATTTCGGCCCCCGATTTATTTGGTGACACGCCAAAGCATCATGATCGGCGACGGCGGTCTGGTTCCTCACAAAACACATCAACAAGAGTATTAATACCGAGGGCGCCGAGGAGATCGAGCAGACCTATCATTTGGAGAACACAGATTGATCACAGAAATCTGGATCGCGGGCCTTCATTTTTTCAAGGGCGCAAGGCGGCCCAACAAACTCACAACCGATAAGCTGACAAGTGTGCATGATCAATAGGCGGTGTCACACGGTCAGCCCGCTCTCTCACTGCTCTCGATGTCCTCGGTAGTCTAAAAAATCGACCCTACCCTATTCGACCGCGATGAGTGCGGCGGCGGCGCGGCGTTCTTCGGACAGCAGGACGTTCCAGGTGCGGCAAGCCGCGCCAGTGTCCATGGGCTCGACGATGATGTTACTGCTGCGCAAATTCACGCGTATATCGTCGGTGATAAATTCCATCTCGCGGCCGCATCCGACGAGCAGGATGTCGACATTGTCAGCCGCTTCCCGAACATCGGCGAAATCTCCAACCGAAACTCCAGCCATGCTCGATACCGGCCAAGCCAGGACCTGTTCCTGGAATACCAGGACCGAGCCCACATATTGCTTGTCTGCGATGAAGAAACCACCGCCACCGTACCGTTGGATGATCTGGCGTCCAATCGGGATATGCGGAGTGATATCCATGTTCAGCCTGCGTCGGCCGCCGCCCCTTTGTCCTCGCTTGGGCCGCTTTCCGAAACATCACGGCCAAGGCCGACATAGAGCAAAAGCGGAGCAGCCACGAAGATCGACGAATAGGTTCCGACGAGAACGCCCCAAATCATCGCAAACGTGAAACCCTCGATGACCGCACCGCCGACGACGTACAAGGTCAACAACGCAATGAGAGTGGTCACGGATGTCATCGTCGTTCGGGACAACGTGTCGTTGATGCTGACGTTCAGCAATTCCTTCAGCGGCATGCGGCGGTATTTGCGGAGATTCTCCCGGATACGGTCATAGACCACCACAGTGTCGTTCACCGAATACCCCACGATCGTCAAGATGGCGGCAATGATGGAGAGATTGAATTCCAGACGGGTCAGCGAGAATATGCCGATCGTCAGCACGACATCGTGGACAAGGGCCAACACCGCGCCAACGGCAAACTGCCATTCGAAACGGAACCAGATGTAGACCAGCATTGCAACAACGGCGAGCACGCTCGCCAGGGTGCCTGCACGCACCAGTTCCGCGCTGACCTTGGGCCCGACGTACTCCACCCGGCGATACGAGATCTCCCCAGTGATTTCCTTTGCCAATGCTTCCTTCACGGCCGCGACCGCCAACTGTTGTGCTGCCGAATCACCCGGCTGCCGCTCGACCCGAATCAATACTTCGGTATTACGGCCAAACTCCTGCAACGCAATTTCACCAAGATTCAATCCCGACAGGGCGCTACGCATCTGGCTAATATCCGCCGGTCCCGGCGTCCCAACTTCGATCAGGATGCCGCCTTCGAAATCGATCCCATAGTTGAGGTCCGCCCACAAGAAATATCCAATGGATGCGACGCACAAAAATCCAGAAAGAAAGAACGCTCTGATGTGCTGCGTGAGGAATCCGATGTTGGTCTTGGCAGGAACGAGTCTGAGGCGGATCATGGTCAGTCCTCTCAGATCGGCAATGCTGCGGGCCGCCGCTGCCGCAGCCACTGGGAAATCATCAGGCGCGTGACCGTGATCGCCGTGAACAAAGAGGTGATGATTCCGATTGCCAAGGTTACCGCAAAGCCCTTAACGGGCCCCGAACCAAACTCAAACAACAGGATCGCCGCAATCAATGTCGTCACGTTGGCGTCGATAATCGTTGTGAGCGCGCGCCGGTAGCCGGCCTCGACAGCCGCGAACGGTGTTTTGCCGGTTCTCAACTCTTCCCGGATCCGCTCGAACACTAGCACATTGGCGTCCACGGCCATGCCGATGGTCAAAACAATACCCGCGATTCCCGGAAGCGTTAGCGTGGCCTGCAGCACCGAGAGCGCCCCGGCGATCAGCGCAATATTGACCAGCAAAGCAATGTCCGCCGCCAATCCGAACAGCCCGTAAGCCAGCGCCATGAATATCATCACGAAGACAAAGGCCAGCACGCCTGCGATTTTGCCGGCACTAATGGAGTCGGCACCGAGATCCGGTCCGACCGTCCGTTCTTCCAGGATTTTCAAGGGTGCCGGCAGTGCACCTGCGCGCAGCAGAACCGCCAGGTCATTGGCCTGCTGAACGGAAAAGCTGCCGGTGATGATCCCCGAACCGCCAAGGATCGGCTCGCGAATCTGCGGCGCACTGATGACCTTGCCATCCAATACAATGGCGAGCGGTCGCCCAACATTGTCCTTGGTGACATCACCAAACCGCTTGCCGCCGATGGAATCGAACCGGAAACTCACGACGGGCCGGCCCTGGTCGTAAGTCGGCTGTGAATCGACCAGATTCTCACCACTCACGTAAACGCGCTTGCGTACCACGTATTGTGCGGCGCCGTCCTCTTGTGTATCGGCTCCCAAGAGAACCGAACCTGGCGGAATGTGTCCGCGGCGGGCGTCCTCCACCGTGGTCGTGGTATCCAAAAGCCGGAACGTCAATTTCGCCGTCTTGCCGAGTAGGCGTTTGATGCGATCAGGATCCTTTACGCCGGGCAGTTGCACCAATATGCGGTCTTCGCCTTGACGCTGGATGCTGGGCTCCCGCGTACCCACTTCATCAACGCGCCGGCGCACGATTTCGATGGACTGCTCCACTGCCGCCTTCTTACGATCGAAAATGGCCTGTTCGGTCAACGTCACACTCACCTGGCCGGCAGTGCCGGCCGCAACTTCGATATCAACCCCACCGCCTTGGCCAAATAAATCGGGTGCCATGGGGCTTCCCAGATCACGAATGAGCTCCATTGCCTGATCAACGCGGTCGGCCTGTCTGATCCGCACGATCACCGCTTGGCCTTGGGCAACACCAAGTCCGGTATAGCCGATACGTTCCTTGCGTAACTCCGTACGGATCGAATCAACCAGAGATTCGAGACGTTCTGTGATGACCGCGTCGACCTCGACCTCCAACAGCAAGTGCGAGCCGCCCTGAAGATCCAGTCCAAGATTTATTTGATTATGCGGCAGCCAGGATGGAAGGTTGCCGGCAGTCTGTTGGGAGACGAAATTAGGTGCGGTGAACACCACGCCCAGAACACAAATTCCCAGAACGAGAGCGACCTTCCATTTTGCGAAGTAGAGCATTCAGCAGCCTGATCTAACTACAACCCTTACTCGCTCTTTTTTCGCCCAAACCCGAACAACGAGCCTAGTATTCCGCCACTCGGCCGTGCCGCCTGGCCACCCTGTTGCACGCCACCCTTAACAGGTTCGGTCTTGCTCCGGACGTCGGCAATCGTCCCTTTCATGACCTGAACGCGAATCCCTTCCGCGATTTCGACCGTGATGTCGTCGGCTTCGCTTACCTTTGTCACCTTGCCCACGATCCCGCCGCCGGTTACCACAATATCACCACGGCGAACCCCTTCGACCATCTCACGATGCAGCTTCGCTTTCCTCTGCTGCGGACGAATGAGCAGCACGTAGAAGACAACAAAAATGATAACCAGGGGCAGAAGGCCTTCGAAGAGGCTGGGGCCCCCGCCCGCGGTCTGGGCGTAAGCTGGAGAGATCAACATGAAGGATTCCCGACAAATTGGCGTGAATTCGCGCGGACTATAGCTTTACACCCCGGATATGCAAACTGCGCCTCACTGACATAGGTCGCCGGACGACAATTGGCAACAATTACCGATTCCACGAAACTTTGATCTAGCGACGTCCCCTCTTCCATTGCCCCACTGGTGCACTCCCTCTTTGTCTCTTCCCGTGCCAGGGGGGAGAGGATCATGCGGTGACGTTCAATCTCTTCCTCCTTAACAGGGAGGGAGGTGGATCGTATCGCAGAAGTACTCGCCGTTAATTGCTCAGCGTCAGTGGGACAGCCCAATTTTATTCGAAGTACACCCTGTGATAAGTTTCGCCGCCTGTTCAATAGAGTCGATCACATGCAAGACGAGAGTTTGGAACCGCTGTTGCGCCGGATTGCCGAGGCCCTTGAGCGAATGTCACCACGCCCGCCAGAGGCGCTTGAGCTCAATGATGCCGAGGCTTACATCTGGCATGCGGATAACAATCTCTTGGAGCCCGTGGCAAAGGTCAACCGCGTGGATCTGGATTTACTCAAAGGGATTGATTCCGTACGAGATACGTTGCTTGCCAACACCCGGCGTTTCGCTGCGGGCTTGCCCGCCAACAATGCCTTGTTGTGGGGTGCCCGCGGCATGGGCAAAAGCTCATTGGTCAAGGCCGTCCACGCCGAGGTGAACGGCGAGATTGATAGCAGATTGATTCTGGTCGAGATTCACCGGGAGGACATTCCGTCCCTGCCCGACCTACTGTTGCTCCTGGCGAGCGTGGACTGCCGCTGCATTTTATTTTGCGATGACCTGTCATTCGATGGGCAGGATGCCACCTTCAAATCCCTCAAGGCGGTTCTGGAGGGCGGCCTGGAGGGGCGGCCCAGCAGCGTAGTGTTTTACGCGACTTCCAACCGGCGGCATCTCATGCCGCGCGACATGATCGAAAACGAGCGTTCAACAGCCATCAATCCCGCCGAAGCCGTCGAGGAAAAGGTGTCGCTGTCCGACCGATTTGGGTTATGGCTCGGTTTCCATACCTGCAGCCAGGATGAGTATCTGGCCATGGTACGGGGATATGTCGCATTTTATGGAATTCCCGCCGACAACGAAACGCTACGCGCCGAGGCGATCGAGTGGTCCGTGACCCGCGGAGCCCGGTCAGGCCGCGTGGCTTGGCAGTTCATCCAGGATCTCGCCGGCCGCCTGGAAGTTCAGCTCGACCGGTCTTGATGTGAGCCGCGGCAGGTATCGAGTTGGATTAACTGTCCGAGTCCCCTTGCGAATTTCGAAGTGAAGCTGCGGTGAACGCACATTTCCGGTATCGCCGACCCGGCTGATGACCTGGCCGCGGCTCACAACGTCGCCGCGCCCCACCAACAGAGATTCATTGTGGGCGTAGGCCGTGATCCAACCCTCTGCGTGACGGATCAACAGCAGATTGCCCAAGCCGCGCAGCTCGCCCCCGGCATAAACGACGATCCCATTGTCAGCAGCACGCACCGGCTGGCCACGTTTGCTCGCTATGTTGACCCCTTCGTTGTAGAGCCCGCCGCCTTTGTCGCCGTATCCATCCACAATTCGGCCTTGCACCGGCCAAGCGAACAAGTCACCCCCGCGCGGCGGTACAGCTTTGGTCGATTCACGCCGCGGGGACGACTGCCGCGGCACCGTGGTTGCTTCGGCTCTTCGGGGCGGCATTACCAGTCGGGCAGTCGCAGGAAGGCTTAGTTCCTGACTGGGTTTGATCGTGTAGGGCCGTTTCAGGCGGTTCAACTGGACCAGACTCGCCATGTCGACCCCATAACGGCGCGAGATTCCATATATGGTATCGCCGCGTTGCACGACATGGCGCCGGGCAGACGGGACTTTCAATCCCTGACCCGGCCGCAGCGTGAACGGTGCCCGGAGATTGTTCGCGGAGATGATCGCCCGAACCGGCACACCGGTACGCCGCGCGATTCCCCAGACCGTGTCGCCCTTACGCACGACGACGTCGGCCGCCTCGTTGGGAGCACCCGATGCCACAGACGCGCCTCTCTGTGCCGGTTGGAATTCGGCCATGCCTTTGTTTTCCAAAGGCGCCGGTGTCGTTCGAGCACAGGCTGCGATCATCAAGACGGCACCTAGCGCGCACAATGCCTTTGGGCTTAGCGCACCCAGTGCATCTGACAAGAGAACGCGTCGCGGCATCGCTGACGGTGGCTCCCTATCCGGTAGCCTTGGCATCCTGCAACGCCCGCCAGACTCGCTCTGGCGTTGCGGGCATATCGAAATCAACGATTCCCCGTTCAGAAAGAGCGTCGGCAACCGCGCTTAGGACTGCCGGCAAGGCTCCGACGGCACCCGCTTCGCCGGCTCCCTTCACACCCATCGGGTTGGCGGTCGTCGGCACATTGTTGTGCTCGATGTCCATATTGGGAACATCGTCGGCCCGCGGCATGCAGTAGTCCATGAAAGACCCCGTCAGAGGCTGCCCGGACTCGCTGTCGTAGACGATCTGCTCCCAGACGACCTGCCCCATTCCCTGAGAAACTCCGCCGTGAACCTGACCTTGAACCAGTGGCGGATTGATGGCCTGCCCAACATCGTCAACCACGTGATAACTCTTCACGTCGACCACCCCGGTGTCCGGGTCGATCTCCACTTCGCAAACATGACAACCGTTGGGATAGGTCGACGCAGGCGGCACGTGGGTCTTCAACGCACCCAATCCCGGTTCCATGCCGGCCGGCAAAGCGCCGATCCGATAGGCCGTACGCGCGACATCGGAAATTCCGATCTGCCTGTCCGTGCCGGCCACCCGAAACATGCCATCCTCGAATTCGATGTCGTCGGCTGAGGCTTCCAGGACGTGGGCCGCGATCCGCCGCCCTTTCTCGATGATGATGTCGGCCGTCTCCTTCAGCGCCGCGCCCCCAACACAAGATGAGCGGGATCCGAAGGTGCCGCGCGCCCGGGCAACGACATCGGTGTCGCTGGCAATGATGCGGATGTTCTCGAGCGGCAGGCCCAGGAATTCATTCACGTATTGGGAATACATGGTCTCGTGTCCCTGGCCCTGCGCGTCGGTTCCGACCTGAACGGTGGCGGTGCCATCAGGGTGCAACCTGATCTCCATGGTTTCGTCGACCCCTCCGGGTCCAGCCATTTCAATACAGTTGGCGAGCCCGAATCCGCGCAACCGGCCTTGGCTCCGGGTGGCCGACCGGCGCTCTTCGAAATTCGCGTGATTTGCGAACACAAGGACCCGGCTCATGTTCTTTTCGAATTCACCGCTGTCGTAGTTGAAGGTAAGTGGCGTCTGGTAAGGCATAGAGCCCGGCGGGATCATGTTCCGCCGGCGCAATTCCATCCGGTCAAGCCCCAGCTCCTGGGCCGCAACATCGATCGCGCGTTCGATCGCAAAACCGGCTTCCGGGCGTCCAGCACCACGATAAGGTCCGGTATTCATCGTGTTCGAGTAGACCCCAATGACGTCCGTATAGATGTTCGGCGTCTCATACACGCCCGCGAGGCCGCCCAGGTTGTTGGTCCCACAGTGAGGTCCGTAAATCGACAGATAGGCCCCGAGATTGACGATGGTTGAGACGTGGAGTCCCAAGAAATGGCCGTCGGCATCCAGGGCAAGTCTGGCCGTCGACACGTTGTCCCGTGCCTGGGCATCGCTGAGCAGGCCCTCGCTGCGCGTGCTGGTCCAGCGTACTGGGCGTCCTAATTTTCGGGCAGCCCACAACACCTGGACGAGTTCGGGGTGCACCATGCCTTTCATACCGAAACTGCCGCCGACGTCAGGCGCGATGATGCGGAGCCGATGTTCCGGCACCTTCAGCAAACTCCCGCAGATAATGCCGCGGACAGTGTGGGGATGCTGGACGTTGGCGTGGAGCGTCCATCGTTCGTCCCGCGCACTGTAGTGTCCGACCGCGGCCCTCGGCTCCATCGGGTTGGCCGTGATCCGCGAGATGACGAAGTCCGTCTCGACAACGTGCGCCGCCCGCTCGAACGCTGCGTCAACGGCATCCTTGTCGCCAAGTTCGAAGAAGAACGCGTTGTTGTCGGGCGCCTCTTCCCAGATCGCCGGAGCGCCGGGGCGGGCCGCCGCGGCGGTGTCCGTCACGAACGGGAGGTCCTCATAGTCCACCACGATCAGGTCGGCTGCTTCGGCAGCAATTTCAAAGGTTTCAGCAATGACCAGGACGACACATTCGCCAACGTAGCGCACCCGCTCTACTGCCAGAATCGTGTGCGGCGGCACGAACATAGGAGAGCCGTCGCGATGGTTGCGGGGCACGATGTTGGGAATCGTGCCGAGTCCGTCCGCGACAGCGTCGTCGCCGGTCAGGACTGCAAGAACACCCGGGCGATCGCGTGCCGCCGTCGCATCGATCCTGACGATCCGCGCGTGAGGCCTCGGCGAGCGGACCACGTAGGCATGGGATTCGTTCGGAAAGCGCAAATCATCGACGAATTCGCCTTCACCCCGCAGTAGGCGCGGGTCCTCCAGACGCGGAACCGGTTGGCCAATGCCAAATTCACCCAAGTCTGAACCTCCAAATCATGATGCGGCTGCAGTCTATGATTCCGGACGCCCTGCCTCAACCAAGTTAAGGTTTAATCACAGAGGACACCGAGAACACTGAGGGTTTGGAACCCGTGGCTGGATTTTACCAATAACAGCCAACGTTCTTCATACGTTTAGTTCGTTCAGTTTGGTTCAGGCGCATAGCGCCTCGATTAAGTTAATACATTCTGTCCAAGATGACTTGGCTCGAACTCTAAATCCGGTCCGCTTATCGGGTGATCTCGGTGTCCTCGGCGTTAAACAAATCCAATTGATCAGACACTCGGTACGTTAGACGGCGATTCGCTGTCTAACGCATCTGGCTAACAGATCAATGATTTCTGGGTCAGATCCCCCGTCGCGCCAGAGGTAGAGGGCAACGAGCGGCTCTTCCACTGTTTCCATGGCATGGTTTAGCCAAGGGACGAGTTTGCGGGACACTGTGTCCTGCAGCGCCTGCCAAACATTGGACGACGGGGAGGCTGTTCGGCTCGACCGGGCGCATTTGCGGCGGCGGTTCAGGCCACCCATCCAAAAATGGACGCAAGCACGGCTCAGCCAGTCTCCGCAGCAAGTCCCTCGTCGCCGTGACCAGTCGGGTCATTTGAACTTCGGACTCCAAGTCTCTGGATGTCATGGCCGCCGGCCCACCCAATTCACTCGATTTAGGTCGTTCCCGCGATGCCTTCGACAAGCGGGACGAAGCGGACCGGCAAAAGCTCTTCTGACGCGAAACCTTCCTCGCTGCGGCGGATCCGGATAACGACTTGGTTCGACCCGCTGTCACCGATGGGAATGACCATGATACCCCCGACTGCGAGTTGATCTTTCAAGGCCTCGGGAACGGCCGCCGCGGCCGCCGTCACGATGATCCGTTCGAACGGCGCCTGCTCTGGCCAGCCAAGGTGGCCATCGCCGAGCTTGGTGACGATGTTATGCAGTCCAAGCCTTCGGAATTGCGTCTCCGCCTGCCGCAGAAGAGAGCGATAGCGCTCGACGGTGTAGACCCGGCGGCAGAGCTTCGAGAGGACAGCCGCCTGATATCCAGACCCCGTGCCGATCTCGAACACCCTCATACGCGGCCCGAGTTCCAGGGCAACTGTCATGAATGCGACGACGTAAGGCTGGCTAATCGTCTGCCCCTGATCAATGGGCAGGGCCGTATTCTCGTACGCCTGGTCGCTGAAGTTGGAGAGCACGAAGTCTTCGCGGGGAATGCGTTCCAAGGCGGACAACACGTCCGTGTCGGTAATGCCCGATTGACGCAATTCCATGATCAGCCGGATTATTCGGGTGTCCTCCGTCACTTCAATGCTTTTTCAAGAGCCTGCTTGGTACGCCGATGGGTAAGGTCGATATGCAGCGGCGTCACTGAAATGCCGCCACGAGCCACCACGGCGAGGTCGGACTTCGGATGAGACTCGCCCTTATGCCGGCGAAACCCAATCCAATAGTACGGCACACTCCGGGCATCTATCCGTTCTTCGATGAAGACGTTGCCGGCGTCGCGCTGGCCTTGCTGCGTCACAGTAGTTTCTTGAACACGTGCTGAGACGACGTCCGGGAAATTCACGTTGATGAGCACGCCTTCTGGCCAACCCGCTTTCAACAGACGGCGAAGGAGTTTGGGGCCGTGATGCTCCGCCGTTCCCCACTTGACGGGATGAGGACTGGTGTATCCCTGGCTCAGAGCGACGGACGGGATTCCCAGAAGCGTCCCCTCCATCGCCGCCGCGACGGTGCCGGAATAAGTGACGTCCTCGGCGATATTAGTTCCTCGGTTGACGCCAGAGATCAATAAATCCGGTGCCTTCTGATCCTTGAGAATGTGATCGAGTGCCATGATCACGCAATCGGTCGGCGTACCACTCACCGCAAACCGCCGGTTGGACACCTTGCGCACGCGCAGCGGCTCATGAAGCGTCAACGAATGTGATGCCCCGCTCTGTTCCGTCTCGGGCGCAACCACCCAGACGTCGGACGACAACGCGCGGGCGATCTTCTCGGCAACCTTGAGGCCAGGGGCGTTAATGCCATCGTCATTGGCAACGAGAATGCGAAGTTTTTGGGGATCCCGCCCCGCAGTCTTCGGCATGTCAGTCTTCGGCACGAATAACCTCTCGACCACCCATATAGGGGCGCAACGCCTCCGGAATTAACACACTGCCATCTTCCTGCTGGTAGTTCTCGAGGACCGCGACCAAGGTTCGCCCGACCGCTAAACCGGAGCCGTTGAGCGTGTGCACGAAACGTGTCCCCTTGGATTCGCCCTTTGGGCGGAATCGCGTCTGCAGGCGCCTGGCTTGAAACTCGCCGCAATTCGAGCAGCTCGAAATCTCACGATAAGTCTCCTGCGCGGGAAGCCATACTTCGATGTCGTACGTCTTGCGCGCCGAAAACCCCATATCACCGCAACTCAGGACAATAGTCCGAAAAGCGAGCCCTAACCGAGTGAGGATTTTCTCGGCGCACCCCGTCATGAACTCGAGCTCTTCATCTGAACGGTCGGGATGGGCGATCGTCACCATCTCGACCTTTGTGAATTCGTGTTGGCGAATCATGCCGCGTGTATCCTTGCCTGCTGCCCCAGCTTCCGAGCGGTAACAGGACGTGTAGGCGGTGCGCCGGATCGGCAAATCGGCTTCATTCAGGATCTGCTCGCGCACGAGATTGGTGAGCGGGACCTCCGCCGTCGGGATGAGCCAGTAGCCATCGTCCGTATGGAACAGATCTTCCGCAAATTTTGGGAGCTGTCCCGTGCCGAACGCGGCGGCATCGCGGACCAGACTCGGCGGCTTTATCTCCTGATACCCGAATTCTTCGGTCTGGATATCCAGCATGAAATTCGCCAGGCCTCTCTCAAGGCGCGCCAAAACGCTCTTGAGAACGACGAACCGGGAACCAGACATACGCGCCGCCGCTTCAAAATCCATCATGCCGAGACCTTCGCCGATATCAACATGGTCCCGCACGTCGAAATCGAACGTGGGTGGATCACCGATCCGGCGGACCTCGACGTTATCCGATTCACCCAAACCATCAGGCACGTCGCGCCCCGGCAAGTTCGGTAACGCCGACAGAAGCTCTTCGATCTCAGCGCCGAGGCCGCGTTCCTCCTCCTCGCCGTTGCGGATGACTGTCTTGAGTTCGCCGACTTCCGCGACCAACGCCTCGGCGTCCTCGCCACGTCCCTTGGCAGCACCGATTTCTTTTGAGGCCTGGTTGCGGCGATTCTTGGCTTCCTGAACCTTCGTTTGCGCGGCCCGATGGCGCACATCGACGTCAAGCACGGTCGCCGATACTGGATCGAGCCCGCGCCGTGCCAGTCCCGCGTCGAACGCATCGGCGTTATCGCGTATCCACCTGATATCGTGCATGTGAAGTCTTAGAGGTTAGTGCCACACCAATGCGCGCCCGTTATACGTCCGGCGTCGGCAAGCTGTCGAGTTGTGGATCGGAGTTTCCAGTATTTTCTTAGTTTTAACCGATCGAAATACAGGAGAGTTGAAAGTGATGAATTGGGAACAATGATTCACCTGGCGCCTGACCACTCGAATGTCGACTGGGGTAGAACAACTTCTTCAACAGCCATCGCACTTTGTTTCGGGCAAAACACTTAAAACCGCTGCCTTCTTACTATGCTTCCGAGAATGGTGT
>Ga0114999_10000764_pt1 | contig 47221 bp, 45 predicted proteins | sample ArcticOcean_MG_C_3_FD_89820 | JGI IMG/M metagenome (GOLD analysis project Ga0114999, IMG submission 89820) | Marine microbial communities from western Arctic Ocean - ArcticOcean_MG_CB8_126 | ecosystem: Environmental > Aquatic > Marine > Oceanic | place: Arctic Ocean: Canada Basin | collected...
ATGATCGAAGTAGCGCTTGAGTATGAGCGGCCTGTACGCATCGGCGTAAATTGGGGTAGTCTCGACCAGGAATTACTGGCCGAAATGATGGACCGCAACGCCACCCTTGAAGCCCCTCTCGAAGCGCAGGAAGTGATGCGCAGCGCTTTGGTAGAATCAGCGCTCCGAAGTGCGGCAATGGCCGAGGAAATTGGTCTGGCACGTGACCGTATTGTGATTTCCTGCAAGGTCAGCCAGGTGCAGGATTTGGTCGCGGTTTATGGCGACCTGGCGGCGCGCTCGGATTATGCGCTCCACCTTGGTTTGACCGAAGCGGGCATGGGCTCGAAAGGTATCGTCGCCTCAACGGCGGCGCTCGGCATCCTGCTGCAACAAGGAATCGGTGATACAATTCGCGTTTCGCTCACACCGCCGCCCGGCGGTGATCGCACTCAGGAAGTGATCGTCGCTCAGGAAATTTTACAAACCATGGGTCTGCGCGCCTTTACCCCTCTGGTCACCGCTTGCCCGGGCTGCGGACGCACTACGAGCACCGTATTTCAAGGCCTGGCAGAAAAAATTCAGAGTCATGTACGGGCACGCATGCCGGAATGGCGCAAAGAATTTATCGGTGTCGAAAATATGCGGCTCGCGGTTATGGGCTGCATCGTAAACGGCCCCGGAGAAAGCAAACATGCCGATATCGGCATTAGCCTGCCCGGCACCGGAGAAACTCCGGCGGCGCCGGTATTTATCGACGGCGCAAAATCGGTGACACTTCGCGGCGAGGGTATCGCGGAAGAATTTCAATCGATCGTCGAAAATTATGTGGAAAATAAATATCCCAAGCGCGGCTGAAACAATCCGCAGGCGCTTAGGGAAGCCTTTCAGAGCATATCGCGCCCGCACGCACTTCACCCGAAAAAATATCTAACTATCTGAGATTTAATATAATTCACGCCGCAGATAATCCCATCTGCTCGGAATCATCTCTAGGCGCGCTCGGCCAGCACTTCGTCCAGGGTGGTCAGCACTTGCTGAGGCGTAAAGGGATTGGGCAGCACTCGATCCGCACCAAATTTTTGTGCCTAATCCAAAAGTTGCATTTTATCAATATTGCCGCCGCCGGAAATGGCGATAATTTTTACGTCTTCTTTGTTACGGCGCAAATCGCGGATGGTTTCAATACCTTCGCGATTGGGCATCAAAATATCGGTGATCACCACATCATGCGCGCCTTCCTCGAAAAGGCGCATGCCTACATCGCCGTCCGATGCCTCTGAAACAACAACATCGGCTCGATCAAGCACCGCGACAATCGTCGCGCGCACCAAATCGTCATCGTCAATAACCAGATTTTTGGTTTTTTCCGTCCGGCATTGCTGATGCGGGCCTCTCGTTCACTCTAGCTAAAGTTAAGGGTAATTAGCCTTTATTTACTTTCGTCTGCCGCACACACAACGTCAAGGGCAACACATATTTATTAATAACATGTCTAACTAAACATCGTTAACAAGTGTTGTCTCTCCAGCCTGTATAGGAGATATTGTATCCTCCAGTAAAAATCGGCAAACTAGCCTTGTATTAAGTAATTTGAGATAACTTCCGTAAGAACTTATTCGCATCTACTACAACTGCTATTCGAATATTTTTTTAATTACGGGTAGATTAATGCAGTTGTTTACTAAGGAACCTTAACTCTAGATTTCATTGGAAACGTCAATGTCCGAGCCAGACCAACCCAACATATCACCGCATTTGTGGGAGAAATCATATCCCGCCGAAATCGCTTGGGATGCGCCGCTCGCGGCGGGCGCTATGTCGGAGCTGATGGACAGTGCGGCGAAAAAATACGGCAACCGCCCCGCCATTGATTTCATGGACCGCATCTTCACTTTCAGTGAGGTAGCGGATTTGGTAAATCGCGCAGCAAAAGGATTGCAGGCGCTTGGCGTAAAAAAAGGCAGCCGTGTCGGCCTGATGTTGCCCAATTGCCCGGCGATGGTGATCTCCTATTACGCCGTGCTCAAAGCCGGCGGAACGGTGGTCAATTTCAATCCGCTTTATGCCGAGCAGGAAATTCGCGAGCAGATCGAAGATTCAGGTTGTGAGACCATGATCACCCTCGACATGCCGCAGATTTATGACAAAGCGGCCAAAATGCTGGGCAATACCTGTTTGAATAAGATCGTCCTCTCGTCGATGGCCGAGCAATTACCGTTCCCGAAACACCTACTCTATAAGCTGTTGCGGCGGAAAAGCATCGTCACCATGCCCAGCGACGCCCGCCATGTTTCGTTCAAGAATCTCACCCTCAATGACGGCCGTCCTGAGCCTATTGAAATCGACCCTCATGAGGATATTGCGGTACTGCAATATACCGGCGGCACCACAGGCAAGCCCAAGGGCGCAATGCTCACCCACGCCAATCTTACCTGCAATGTGCAGCAGGCGACCCTTTTCTTCCCCGAAACCAAATTCGGCGAAGAAGTGATGATGGGCGTGCTGCCTATATTCCATGTCTTTGCCATGACGGTGGTGATGAATTTCAGTGTTCATGCCGGCGCCAAAATGATCCTGTTGCCGCGCTTTGAGCTCGAGACAGCGCTTAAGATCATCAATAAAAAACGCCCAACTTTTTTCCCCGCAGTGCCAACCATCTATATTGCCATCAATAACCACCCCGGTGTAGCGGCAGGGAAATTTGATCTCACCTCCATGAAATATTGCCTGGCCGGCGGCGATACGTTGCCACGCGATGTGCAGGAAAAATTTGAATCCCTGTCCGGCTGCCGCCTGCTTGAAGGCTATGGCCTGAGCGAGACCTCGCCAGTGGCGCTGGGCAACCCACCGACCGGCAAAGCGCGCGCCGGATCGCTCGGCCTGCCGACACCACAAACCCTGGTGGAAATCACCGATGTAGAAAATCCCTCGCGCGTTCTAGCGCAGGGCGAGATCGGCGAAATATGCATCACCGGCCCGCAAGTCATGCGCGGCTATTGGCAGCGCGAGGAAGAAACCGCGACCGCACTGCAAGATGGCCGCTTTCATACCGGAGATGTCGGCTATATAGACGAGGATGGCTATACCTACCTGATCGACCGCCTGAAGGAGATCATTATCGCCGGCGGCTATAATATATACCCGCGCCACGTGGAAGAGGCGATTTATCGCCACTCGGCAGTTGAAGAAGTTACCGTCGCAGGCATTGAGGATGAATACCGGCAGGAGACGGTTAAGGCCTATGTTAAGCTGCGCGCCGGCCAATCCCTTGATGCAGAGGATTTAACTACCTTCCTCAAAGACAAACTCTCTGCCATCGAAATGCCCAAACAGATCGAATTCCGTGACGAATTGCCTAAAACATTGATCGGGAAGCTATCCAAAAAAGAATTAGTCGCCGAAGAAGCTGCCAAACGAAATCAGGCCGCATCTTCTTGAGTCGAAATTTACCCGACCGGCGTGATACATCATCCAAAGACAAGTTCATCAGCCCGAGGACGAAGCCATGAAACCCGTTGTCATCGCAGGATACAAACGATCGCCTTTCCATTTCGCCCACAAGGGCCAATTGGTGAAAAAACGGCCCGACGATCTGGCCGCCGAAGTGTTGCGCGAGTTGATCAAGAGTAGCGGCGTCGATCCCGCCGGTATTGAAGATCTAATCCTGGGTTGCGCTTTTCCGGAAGGCGAGCAAGGCCTCAATATGGGCCGTCTTGTTGGCCTGCTCTCCGATTTACCGATTTCCGTCGCCGGCGTCACAGTCAACCGTTTCTGTGGCTCCTCCATGCAATCCATTCACATGGCCGCCGGCGCAATCCAGATGAATGCCGGCGAGGCATTTATTTGCGCTGGAGTCGAATCCATGTCACGCGTGCCAATGGGTGGCTACAACCCGCTGCCTAATGCCGATCTCTATGAGCAAAACGAGGGTGCCTATATGGCAATGGGCGAGACGGCCGAGAATTTAGCGCAGAAATATCAGATCCCGCGCGACGAGCAGGAAAGGCTTGCCGTTTCCAGCCATGCAAAAGCCACTGCGGCGCGCGAAGAAGGGCGCCTTGCCGGCGAAATCGTCGCCATCGATTGCGACGGTGAGACCGTGGATCAGGATGACTGCATCCGCCCCGGCACCAATGCCGAAGCACTGGCCGGATTGGAACCGGCGTTTGATGCCGATGGCACTGTTACCGCCGGCACCTCCTCACCACTGACCGACGGAGCCTCGGCTGTTCTAGTCTGCACCGAAGATTATGCTTCGGCGAATAATCTCGATGTGCTGGCAGCGATAAAAAGCATTGCCGTCGCCGGCTGCCAGCCGGAAATCATGGGCTATGGCCCGGTGGTCTCCACCGCCAAAGCGCTCGAGCGCGCCGGCATCAGCATGGCCGATATTGATATAATCGAGCTCAATGAAGCATTTGCCGTGCAGGCTCTGGCCTGCGTGCGCGAATTGTCGATCGATCTCGACAAGATGAATTTGGACGGCGGCGCCCTGGCGCTTGGCCATCCGCTTGGCGCCACGGGCGCGCGCATTACCGGCAAGGCGGCGCAATTGCTTAAGCGCGAGGGCAAACGCTATGCGCTCGCCACGCAATGTATCGGCGGCGGTCAGGGTATCTCAACTATCCTTGAGGCGGCCTGATGGCGATCAATAAAATAGCCGTTATCGGCGCCGGACTGATGGGCAGTGGTATCGCCGCCCATATCGCCAACGCCGGCCATGACGTTGTTCTCCTAGATATCGTTCCAAAGAATGCCGGGAGAGGCGCAAAAAAACGGAGCGCGCTGGCGCTTGGCGCTGTCGAACGCCTGCTCAAGAGCCAGCCTGCCGCCTTCATGGAGAAGCGCAACGCCAAGCGAGTGACTTGCGGCAATATTGACGATGATCTTACTCTGTTGGCCGATGCCGACTGGATCATTGAAGCGGTGATCGAGAAGCACGATATCAAGCAAATGATCTACCGCATGATCAATGGCGCGCGCAAAGCGGGCAGCATCGTTTCCTCCAATACTTCGACAATTCCCTGCCGTGACCTAATAGACGGGATGGATGAAAATTTTCAGAGCGATTTTCTCATCACCCATTTCTTCAATCCGCCGCGCTATATGCGTCTCTTGGAGATTGTCGCCGGTTCGAAGACCAACCCACAAGCTATTGCAACGATCCGAGAATTCGCTGATGTAAAACTCGGCAAGGGCGTGGTCGATTGCAAAGACACGCCAGGCTTCATCGCCAATCGTATCGGCACCTTTTGGATTCAGGCGGCGGTAGTCGAGGCCTTCAAAGGCAATGTCACGGTCGAGCAAGCTGACGCCGCCATTGGCCGGGCGCTCGGCATTCCCAAGACCGGTATATTCGGCCTGATGGATCTGGTCGGTATCGATCTGATGCCGCTGGTGGGCAAAAGCCTTTATGATGCCGTACCGTCAGACGATGCCTATCGCGGCCTTTACAGCGAGCCCGAGCTGATCCTTAAAATGATTGCCGAGGGCTCGATTGGCCGCAAAGGCAAGGGCGGCTTCTATCGCCTTAACAAAGAGAGCGGCAAGCCGGTCAAGGAAGTTATCGATCTCGCCACCGGCGCTTATTCAGCCGCCACGCGGCTAATACCGGATAGTGTGCGTGCTGCCAAAAATTCCCCGCGTGCGCTGTTCAACCACGGCGATGCGTCGAGTGCTTTCGCCTGGCAAGTAATGTCCGCCACGCTCTGCTATTCCGCCGATCTGATTCCGGAAATCGCCGACACGGTGCTTGCCGCCGATGACGCCATGAAGCTGGGCTATGCCTGGAAAAATGGCCCCTTCGAGTTGATCGACAAGATCGGTGCCGACTGGTTGGTCGAACGCCTGACCGCGGAAGGCCGCGAAATTCCAGCGCTGCTCCGCCTCGCCTCTGAAAAAGGCGGTTTCTACCGCACAGAGCAAGGCCGTCTGCAATATCTTGGAATCGATGGCGTTTACGTCACCATCGAGCGCGCGCCCGGCGTATTGTTGCTAAGCGATGTTAAACGTGCCGGAAAGCCAATCAAACACAACGCCTCGGCGAGCTTATGGGATATCGGCGATGGTGTTGCCTGCCTCGAATTCCATAGTAAAATGAACGCCATCGACCCTGAGACCCTCGACATGATCGGTAAATCCATTGCCGCGGTCGGCAAAAATTATAAAGCCCTGGTGCTGCACAATGAGGGCAGCAATTATTCGGTCGGTGTCAATTTGGGTCTCGCCCTATTTGCCATCAATGTCGGCGCCTGGCCGATGATGGAAGATATGGTCAAGCAGGGCCAGGATACCTTCAAGGCACTGAAGTTTGCCCCCTTCCCGGTGGTCGGTGCGCCTTCGGGCATGGCTTTGGGCGGCGGCTGCGAAAGCCTGCTCCATTGCGACGCGGTGCAGGCCCACGCCGAATCCTATATTGGTCTGGTTGAAGTTGGTGTCGGTATTATTCCCGGGTGGGGCGGATGCAAAGAACTACTCGTTCGCAATCTCACCAACAAACGCGGCGGCATTTTGAGTGGTGGCGCCATGCCGGTCATCTCCAAACTGTTCCAGACCATCGGCCTCGCCCAGGTATCGCGCTCAGCGGCGCAGGCCTTTACTTATGGCTACCTGCGCGACGGTGACCGCGTTACCGCCAATCGCGATCGGCTGCTGGCCGATGCCAAGGCACGCGCTCTCGAATTAGTGGAAAATTATAAAGCGCCAGAGCCGCAGGAGATTAAACTGCCCGGCAAGACCGCGCGCATCGCCCTGATGATGGCGGTGCGCGGCCTAGCCAAAACCCGCAAAGCGACGCCGCATGATCTGACGGTGGTCGATCAATTGGGAATCGTCCTCACCGGCGGCAAGACCGACAGCACAGATGCAGTAAGCGAGGATGACCTCTCCACCCTCGAGCGCAACGCGCTGATGACCCTCGTCAAAAACCCCCTCACCATCGCCCGCATGGAACATATGCTGGAAACCGGCAAACCGCTTAGAAATTAGGCGGCAGGAGCAAGCGACTATGCAGATTTATAAAGCCCCCTTGCGCGATATGCGCTTTGTCCTGCACGAGATGCTGGACGCGGAACAATTGTGCAAGCTGCCGGGCTATGAAGAAGCCACGGCGGATACCATCGACGCCATCCTCGAGGAAGGCGCCAAGTTCTGCGAAGACAAGCTGCTGCCGCTCAATCGTATCGGCGATGAAGAAGGCTGCACTTACGAGAACGGCGTGGTGCGCACACCGACCGGCTTCAAGCAGGCCTATGATGATTTCGTCGGCGCCGGCTGGCAATCGATCTCGTCCGATCCCAAATATGGCGGCCAGGGCCTGCCCGGGCTGTTAAATTTCGTCATCGAAGAGATGGTGTGCTCGACCAACCTCGCCTTCGGTGTCTATCCGCTCCTTTCACGCGGCGCTGCAGCGCTGATCGAAACCCATGGCAGCGACGCCATCAAAGACACCTATCTGCCGCATCTGACCGATGGTTCGTGGAGCGGCACCATGTGTCTGACCGAGAGCCATTGCGGCACCGATCTCGGCCTCATTCGCACCAAGGCGGTGCCGAGCGATAACGGCGCCTACCGCATCGACGGCGGCAAGATGTTCATCACTGGCGGCGAGCATGATCTCGCCGACAACATCATCCATCTGGTGTTGGCCAAGCTACCCGGCGCGCCGGATGGGGTGCGCGGTATCTCGCTCTTCCTGGTGCCTAAATTTAATCTCAAAGGCAGCGGCGCCAATGCCGAAATCGGCCCGCGCAATGGCGTCTCCTGCGGCTCGATTGAGAAGAAGATGGGCATCCACGGCTCCGCCACCTGCGTGCTCAATTTTGACGATGCCGAAGGCTTTCTCATCGGCGAGCCCCATAAAGGCCTGCGCTGCATGTTTACGATGATGAACGGTGCCCGTCTTGGCGTTGGCATGCAGGGTCTGGCGCTCGGCGAGACCGCTTATCAATCAGCCACCGCCTACGCCAAGGAGCGGCGCTCAGGCAAGAGTCTCGCCAAGGGTGTGAAGAACGGCGATAAGGCCGATCCGATTATCGTCCACCCGGATGTGCGCAATATGCTGCTCACGGCGCGCGCCTATAATGAGGGCTCGCGCGCCCTGGCATATTGGACGGCGCTGCAACTCGATATCTCGCTCAAGCACCCCAACGCCGAGACGCGCCAGGATGCCGATGAGCTGGTGCAATTGATGACGCCGATCATCAAGGCGTTTTTTACCGACCGTGGCTTCGAAGCCGCCAATCTGGCGGTTCAGGTGCATGGCGGGCACGGCTATATCGCCGAACATGGCATGGAACAATTAGTGCGCGATGCACGCATCGCGCAGCTCTATGAGGGCGCCAACGGCATTCAGGCGCTCGACCTGGTCGGGCGCAAGCTCAGCATGAAGACAGGTCGGCTGCTGCGTCATTTCTTCCATCCAGCGGCAGCCTTCGTTGAGACCCACCAGGAGAACGAAGCGCTGAAAGATATCGTCCTGCCATTTGCCAAGGCGCTTGGCAAACTGCAGCAGGCAACCATGGTGATTGCCCAGAAGGGCCTGGGCGATCCGGAAGAAGCCGCCGCCGTTGCCACCGACTATCTCAAAATGTTCGGTCTGGTGGCGGTTGGCTATATGTGGGTTTTGATGGCCGAGAAAGCGGCGGCGAAAGCGGTGGACGACAATAATGAAGATGCGCGCTACTACGCCAACAAGCTGAAAACGGCACGCTTTTACATGTATAAGCTGCTGCCGGAATCAGCCTCGCTGTTCCTGCGCATCATGACCGGCAAAGCGGCGATCGCCCAGTTCGATACGGACGATTTTTAACGCCGGGTTAGTGAGCGCTAACCGGCTCCAGGCCATATTGACGCGCTGCGGCGAAGGCGACCTCGCGTTCGTCGGCAACGCCGATAATCTCGCTCGACCCGTCGAGGATCACATAGCGCAACTTGCCTTCCCACGGACGGCGATCAATGAAAACAATATTGGAACCGCCCAGTTCAGAGAAGGTTTCGGCGAGATCCAACTGGTGGTCTCGCTTGACATTCATGACGACCTCCGCTGATTACGTTCTGCCTTGCGACCGGTGGCCGCCTCATATAACGGCGCCTTTTTGCCAGCCTTGGATGGATTGCGCTCAATTTCAACCGTGCGCACGGAATGCGCCGGCAAGGGCCGCACCAAATCTATATTGAGAAGCCCGTTATCGAGCGTAGCTCTATCCACTTCGATACTTTCAGCCAGCAGGAACGTGCGGTGAAAACGACGCGCCGCGATGCCGCGATGCAAATAGACGGCATTGGGATCATCCTGCTGACGACCGATAATGTGCAGCTGATTTTGCTCCACCGTCACCGACAACTCATCCTCGCTGAAGCCGGCAACGGCCAAGCTTATACGCAGGCTGTCGCCACTGGTTTGCAGGACGTTATAAGGGGGGTATCCGTCGCCGGAATTCTTCGAAACCCGTTCGAGAATCTGTTCTAAATGGTCAAACCCGAGCAGAAGCGGGCTGTTAAACGGCGATAAACGCGTCATCGTCTGCACTCCTCCTCTTGAGCGAGTATTTCGATGAAAAATCTGCTATAGCACGCCAAATTGCAGTTTTTACAGCGCACACAGCAATCCCACCACAGGCCAGCCCGCAAGATTGGCGCTACCTGTCTTGATAACGTGGGGATGGATCGCGCTTATTCAATATGCCAATGGGCTGGCGGCAGCTATTATCGCCTGTGGAAAAAATATTGATGCTGAATATCTACGCACGCCACTGCCTGCGTCAGGCAACGCTATTGTCCTGCGCGCTCATTTTGCTGGTTGCTGGCACCTCTGGCGCCGGTGCTACGGCACGCCCAGCCGCGCCTTATGCCAACCCGCATCTGATTCTGGCCGCCCTCGGCAATACCGATATCGATGCCGAAACCCAGACCGGGCGCTACAGCTTGTTGGTACGGCAAATTCAGCTCCGCCTCGCCGAAATCGGCCTTTATGGCGGGCGCATCGGCGGCGTGATATCAGCCGAGACGGCGGAAGCCATCCGCACCTTCCAGCGCTTCTCTAATTTGCCGGTGGATGGCAAGCCGAGCCACGAACTGCTTGATACCCTGACCTCTGCCGCCGGTGAGGCACAACATCTGCTGCTGCGTCTCGATAAGGCGCAAAAAGACCAGATTGAACAGGCGCGCAGTGACCTGAAACAGGCTTTTGGAGCGGATTGGGCGACCCAGGCGCGCGCGTTGGTGGTCGGCGCAAAACCCGATTTGGAAGTTTTGAAAGCGCGCGCCGAAAGCTGCTATCAAGCCCCCGAGCCGGCCTGTCTGATTGTCGAAGCCGAACACGCGGCGGAAAGCGTCGAGAAGGATAGTCTACGCGATTGGGCATTGAGCGATGTGATTCAGGCGCAGGCGCGCAGCGGTCAGGTCGATCAGGCGCTCCGCGTCGCACGGGCGATAAACGATCCACGCTCAGTGATTGCCGCCCTCAGCGGCATCGCCGTGGCGCTGGCCCGCGCCGGGCGCATTGAAGAAGCCCTGGAAGCCGCCCAACAAGTACCGGATGCAGCGCTGCGTGATAAGGCGCTGCGTGCTGTCGCGGAAGGACAATTGGCTGCGGGACGGCCGGATTTTGCCGAAGTAACGGTATCGCTGATCGAGGCGCCGCATGAGCGGCTGCCGACATTGGTATCCACCTCGCACAGCTATTTGGCGCATGGCCATGACGATGTGGCGCATGGCCTCGCCATGGAGGCCGAGCGCCTGGCCGAAAGCATCACGGCCGAGCTATTCCGGGAATGGGCATTGAGTGAAATGGCCTCTCTGATGGCCGCCGTCGGCGAGAGCGCTAAAGCCAATATCATGATTTCCCGTATCGGCTCAGCCAAGAACCAGGTGCAGGCGCTGTGTGACATCGTCATTGCCGAATTACGCAATGGGCGGGTCAAACGCGCCCGGCAAACCCTTGAAGTCGCGCAATCCACCTTGGCGGCGATCTCGCGCCCGACGGAGCGACAACAGGCGCGCGCCTGCCTCGCTACCTCGCACGCCGCGCTGAAGGAATTCGACGAAGCGCTTAAGCAGGTGCGCGGCATCGAGCTTGGTTACACCCACTCTTTCGTGCTCAGCCGCATCGTGTTGGCCATGGCGCGGAGCGGCCAGATGGTAGAGGCAGTCCGCCTGGCCAAATCCATTCAGAGCGCCAAGCTGCGCATCAACACGTTTGTCAGCATGAGCGCAATCGCCAAACGGAACGGCGACGGGGCGGTGGCAGCAAGCCTCGGCGATCAAGCGGTCACCTTGGCGCAAGAATTAACCAACCCGCTCGATAAGGCCTTTGTGCTCGCCGACCTTGCGACATCGCAGGCGGCAGGCGGCAATCGAGCAGCCGGACAGGCAACGCTTTACGAGGCCGTCAGCGTTGCCGCCAAAATTGCGGACCCCTGGGCGCGAGCCCGGGCGCTCAGCAAAGCGGCAAGCGCCCTGGTCGCCATCAATGGAATATAGCCACATCCGAAAGCCGGCCTGATCGCGCCACCGAAACCACCAACCCAGCAGGCAGCCAAAGGCGGGCGTTATTTCAGCCCGTCGGTTGAAGCATCGCTGCTGATGGTCTTCACTTGCGCCTGCTTTGCCGCCATGTCGGCAGCCATCCGCGATCTCTCAAGTGAGATATCGCCGTTTGAGATCGCCTTTTTCCGTAATATTTTCGGCTTGGTATTATTGCTGCCGGTGATGTGGCGGATCGGCTTTCATTTTCCAGAAAAGCCAGCACTGAAAGCCTATTGCATCCGTAGCCTGGTTGGCGTTAGCGCCATGTGGGCGTGGTATTCAGCGCTTAGCTTCACCCCACTTGCCGAAGCCATTACACTTAATTTTACCGTCGCCTTGTGGATGATACCGGTCGCTATTCTGCTGCTCGGGGAGAAGGTCGGCCTGCGCCGCTGGGTTGCCACCATTGTCGGCTTTTGCGGTGTGTTGATCGTCATGCAGCCGGGCGCCCAGTCGATCGGGCTGGGAAGCCTATTGGCCATATTCTCGGCCCTGCTGTTTGCCATTTCCATGGCCTTGGTGCGTATCCTGACGCGAAGCGAGCAGCCGATAGCCATCGTTTTTTACATGAATTTATTGATGACGCCGATTTCTCTCGGCCCGGCGATTTATTTTTGGACGATGCCGGGCCTGAACCAGTGGGCCTGGCTATTGTTTATTGGCGTGATTGCCACATTTGCCCATTTCAGCATGGCCCGCGCGTTGTCTTTGGTCGAAGCGTCTTCCCTGATACCGCTCGATTTCACCCGACTGCCTTTCGCCGCCGCCATCGGCTATTTTGCCTTTGGCGAGGTGCCGAATATTTGGATTTGGCCAGGCGCCGCGCTGATCGCCGTCAGCGCCATCTATATTGCACGGCGCGAGGCAAAATTGCAGCGCCAAGCTACACCACCGACCGGAACCTAAAATTACGCCGGATTAAATGGATTCTATTCGCCCGCTTCTGCTATGTAACGGTCCAACGGCCCCTGCAAGCCACGTGCGGGCATTCAAAAAAACTTAAGGAGACGAAAATATGGATATCAAAGGTCAAACTGCTTACATCACTGGCGGCGCATCGGGCCTGGGCGAAGCAACAGCGCGCACCCTGGCCGCGGCAGGTGCCACGGTCGGCTTGCTCGATATGAATGAAGATATGGCCAACAGCGTCGCCACTGAGCTCGGCGGCGCTGCTGCCCATTGCAACGTCACGGAGGCCACCAGCCACGAAGCGGCAATGGCATCTTTGCGCGAAGCGATCGGCCCGGCGCGCATCTTCGTTGCCTGCGCCGGCATTGCCACCGGCGCCAAGCTGGTCAGCCGGGACGGCAGCGCCACGCCGCTCGACAAACTCACCGGCGCTATTCAGGTAAATCTGATCGGTACCATCAATTCCATGCGCCTAGCCGCTGCGGATATGGCCGCCATGGACCCGCTCGACGATGGCGAGCGCGGCGTGATCGTCACCACCACTTCGATTGCCGCGTTCGAAGGACAGATCGGCCAGGGCGATTATTCGGCTTCAAAGGGCGGCGTTGCCGCCTCGACCATCACCTTTGCCCGCGAACTGGCGCGCGAGGGCATCCGCGTCAATTGCATCTCGCCCGGCCTGATGAACACGCCGATGTTGGCCGGCCTGCCCGACGATGTGCGCGAATCCCTGGTCGCCACCACAGTATTTCCCAAGCGCCTCGGCAATGCCGCCGAATATGCCGCACTGGCCAAGCACATTGCTGAGAACCGCTATCTCAACGGCTCCGTGATTCGCCTTGATGGCGCGCTCCGTATGGCGCCCAGATAGAGACCCATGCGCACGCCCGAGGGCGAGCCGCCCACAGCGGCTGATATCGAGGAGATTGCCGCGCGGGCATTTGAGACGATCTCTGCGGCGCTGCGCAAACACGCAACCAATATCCGTATCCATGTCGAGGATTTCCCGAATGGCATCGTCATGCGCGAGATGGCGCTCGAATCGCCGTATGACCTTCTCGGCCTTTATCAGGGCGTGCCGATCAGCGACAGGAGTGTCAGCAATGTGCGCCATGACATTGACATGATCACTCTCTACCGCCGGCCGCTGCTGGATTATTGGTTGGAGAAAAATGAGCATCTCGAAGACGTGGTGCGCCATGTGCTGATCCACGAGGTCAGCCACCATTTCGGCTTCTCCGACGATGATATGGAAAATATCGAAGACGGCGGCTAAAAATCGAATTCCACTTCGTCCCACATTCCTTTCATGCCCCGCAGATGATAACTCGCTTTGATTCGGTGCACAGCGCCATCCGGGCGCAGGAGGCTCGAATAGAGGTGAAATTTACTGACCGTAAATGGCGCGGTGCGAAAGAGGGCATTCTCGGTAAGGAATTCGCCGATTTGCGGCGGGAGAGCGTCCCGCTGGAAACGCGCTAGGGTGATGTGCGGGGCGAATTTTCGCCGCTCCGGCTCGAGGCCAAGAGCGGCCCGCGCCGTCACCACCTGCAAGCGCAAACGGTCCAACAGAGAGTTGGCCTCGACTCCCGCCCATAAAATTTTAGCCGGGCCGCGCGGCGGAAAATAGCCGACCCCACCGAGCGCCACATCGAAGGCCGGCGCCTTAAATTCAGCTAACGCCAGCTCAATATCACGCAGCAAGCGATCATCCGCATCGCCAACGAAACGCAGCGTTAGGTGGAAATGCGCAATATCAGCCCATTTTGCCCCGCTGACGCCGCGGCACAGGGCGCTCAGCTGCGCCGCGATAGCGGGCGGCATGTCGATTGCGATGAACAGGCGTTGCATAGGGCCGGTCTTGGCGAAGATTCTCAGTGGGTTAATCGGTTAAGTCTATCTCGTATATTGAAAAATAGCGCATTTAGCATTATATAACGCTCAAGAAACCCACAATATTGAGATGAGGACTTATTCCATGGCCACTGGCACGGAACGCCGCGCATTCGGTTCAACGATGACACAGACCCAGGTAGATGAGGGTCTGCGTAGCTATATGCTACGCGTCTACAATTATATGGGCTCCGGCCTGGCGCTCACCGGCATCGTTGCCTATGTGGTCGCCCATACCAGCCTTTATCAGGCACTATTCGGCTCGGGTATCGGCTTTATTGTCATGTTCGCGCCGCTTGGCATCGTCTTCTTCATGGGCTCCAAGATCAACACCATGAAGCCGAGCACGGCGCAGACCCTGTTCTGGGTGTTTTCTATTCTGATGGGCGCGTCGCTCTCTTATGTGTTTCTCACCTACACGGCGACCAGCATCGTGCGAGTGTTCTTCATCACCGCCGCGACCTTCGGCGCCATGAGCCTTTACGGCTACACCACCAAGCGCTCTCTGGCGCGCTGGGGGTCGTTCCTGTTTATGGGCCTGATCGGTGTGCTGATTGCCATGGTGGTGAACATCTTCATGCAGTCTTCGGTGATGCATTTCGTCATCTCGGTGGTCGGCGTTCTGGTGTTTACCGGCCTCACCGCCTATGACACGCAGCGCATCAAACAGAGCTATCTGGAATCGGATGGCAAATCCGTGATGACCAAGAAAGCCATCATGGGCGCGATGTCGCTCTATCTCAATTTCATTAATATGTTCATGATGCTGCTGATGCTGTTCGGCGGCAGCCGCGAATAGTAGGCCGAATTTTCGAGATCGAAACACCCGGCCTTTGCGCCGGGTGTTTTTTTTGGCGAGGATAGCAACATGAATGATTGGCTGTGGCGCGGCATTACGGCAGGAGTGGGCGCCTATGGCGTTGCGCTTGGCAGTATGTTCGCCGGCCAGCGCCATCTAATGTATTTCCCCGATTCCCACCGCCCGACACCGGCGGAGAGCGGTGTACCTGAAATGGCCGAGGTCTCGCTTGAAACCGACGATGGCCTATCGCTGCTCGCCTGGCACCGCCCGCCCGCCGATGCCGCCCTGCCCAGCCTGATCTATTTGCACGGCAATGCCGGCCATATCGGCATGCGCGCCGACAAGGTGCGGCCATATCTCGATGCTGGCTTCGGTGTGCTATTGACCACTTGGCGGAGCTTTAGCGGTAATCCCGGCAAACCGAGCGAGGACGGGCTCTATCACGATGGGCGGGCCGCGCGGGACTTTTTAGCCAAGGCCGGCGTCGCGCCCGCCAACATGGTGCTTTACGGCGAATCGCTCGGCACCGGCATCGCGGTCCATCTGGCAGCCGAGCAAACACCTGCCGCCCTGGTGCTGGAAGCGCCCTATAGCTCCATTGCAGAAGTGGCCCAGGCGCGCATGCCGCTGATGCCGGTGCGCCGGCTGCTGCTCGATCACTATGATTCGAAAAGTAAGATCGCCGATGTGGCCGCGCCGCTTCTGATCGTGCATGGCGCGCGCGACGGTACTATTCCAGTCTGCTTCGGAGAAAAGCTGTTTGCCGCAGCATCGGAGCCAAAGCAGATACAGATTTATCCCGAGGCCGGGCATAACGACCTCTATGACTATGGTATGGGCCGCCTGACAGTTGATTTTCTCAAAGCATCAATCCCATCCGCGTCGTAGATGTGCCGCAATCTTGCCGGGGCAGTCGCTTTAAATTCAAATAGATAGGGCGATTTGCACAATTGATCTGAGCCTTGCGATGGGTCAGACTAATCGCACATCTCATTCACCTGTCCCCCGCCGCGCGCGCCGAACCGGCCACAGAACCGGCCACAGAACCCGCCACAGAACCCGGCATCGAGCAATTCTATGATCATCACTTGCCCAGCTTGCGCCGCAAATTTCCAGATCAAGTCGGAAGCGCTTGGGTCGAGCGGACGGCAGGTGCGCTGCGCCAAATGCGGCGAAAATTGGCATCAAAACCCAGCCGACCCAGATAGCGGAGAAGCAACACCCGCTGAGCGCCCAGCGCGCCACAGAGAACGGCGCGACAGCAAGGACGCCAAGGGTGGCGGGCGCGCCAAGCGCGCCGGGCCTGCCATATCCCTCAAATCAGCTTTCAGGAGCACACCGCTGGCGCCAACGGTGATGCTGTTCACCGCCGGTGTTTCCCTCGGCCTGACCTTCTCGCTCAACCGCATCGTCATCACCGACGGTATTCCATTTATCCCCTATGTGTTTTGGCAGGCACTAGGCGCCGGCCTGGTGCTGTTGATCCTGTCGTTCGCTGTCCGCCGCCCGCCACGCCTGACACCGCGCCATCTCATGGTTTATGCCGTGCTCGGCTCGATCGGCATGTCAGTGCCAATGCTGGTGGTGAATTATGTCGCCGACAAATTGCCCGCCGGCGTGGTTGGCCTGCAGCAAACCCTGGTGCCAATGGTGACCTATGCCTTCGCGTTACTCCTGCGCGTCGACCGGATCAATGCGTTCAAACTGGCCGGCCTTGCGGTCGGGCTGTCAGCGGTTTTGGTGGTCGTCTTGCCCCAGGCCAGCCTGCCCTCACCGGACATGACGGTCTGGGTGCTGATCTCATTCATCACGCCGCTCTGTTACGGCGCGGCCAATGTATTGATCTCGGTATTGCGCCCGCCCGAATCCACATCCCTCTCATTCGCCGCTGCAATCCTCCTGACCGGCGCCCTGATCATGGGCGTGGTGATGGTCGCTACCGGCGGCTGGTGGTGGTTTGATGGCATCATGACCGGCGGCGATTGGGCCTTGATCGCAGTGACAATGATCAACGCCGTTTTCTTCTGGCTGTTGCTCGAGATCATCCGCCTTGCCGGGCCGGTCTTCTTCTCGGTGCAGAATTACGTTGCCACTTTATCCGGCATCGGCTGGGGCATGCTGATCCACGGCGAGGCGCATAGCATATGGATATGGTTGGCTCTCGGCCTGCTCTTCATCGGCCTCGCCCTGGTGATCCGCGGCAGCGTTAAAGCTGAGGGAACAAACTAGTCACCAGTGCCAGGCCAAGAGCGCGGATGCGCTCACCCGCCGCTGTCCTCAGGAAATTGCACCTTCCGGAAGACTTGCACAGGCATCCAAAGATACGTTTTAAGGAACAAAAATGGATATCAACCAAAAACCGCTGCCGCGCATCACGCCGGATACCGAGCCTTTCTGGGCAGGTTGCCAACGCCATGAATTGCTGCTCGCCGAATGCAACGCCTGCAGCAAAGTGCATCTGCCGCCCGGCCCCGTCTGCCCGTTCTGCTTCTCCGACGATCTCGGCTGGCGCAAAGCCTCTGGCCGCGGCCAGGTCACAGCCTGGACAGTGGTACATAAAGAATGGTTCGCCGCCTTCCGCGACGACCTGCCCTACAACGCCGTTCAGGTAGAACTGGAAGAAGGCCCGCGTCTGACAGCAAACCTGATCGGCGTGAACAATGACAAGATCAGCGTCGGCATGAAGGTTGAAATTACCTTCGATGACGTTACCCCGGAAGTGACACTGCCGCGCTTTCAGCCCTTATAGCGCGGCTCCGGCACACCCGGCACATCGACCTGCACGGCGAACAGCGCGCCGGCTTGCGGTTGCTGGGCGCGTTGTTCATCCGTCAAACGGAAGAAGGCGCTGGTCATATAGAGGGTTTTGAGATCTGGGCCGCCTAAGGCGCAAGAGGTGACGCGCGAAACCGGCAGGGTGATTTCCTGCACCACGCTGCCGTCCGGCGCATGGCGCAGCACCCGCCCGCTATCGAAGCGCGCACTCCAGAGAAAGCCTTCCGCATCAACCGTGGCGCCGTCCGGGATACCGGGTAGCGCGCTGGTATCGGCGAAGACGCGTTTGTTGGAGAGTGCGCCGCTTTGGCCATCCAGGTCGTAGGCATAAATGAGTTTTGGCGTGCTGTCGGCGCAATAAAGCGTGGCGCCATCGGGTGAGACGGCAACGCCGTTGGCCAGGGTGATGCCATCCGCTGCGGCGATGCTCTGATGATTGGCGTCGAGCCGATAAAGATGCCCCGCCGGACGCTGCAGCATTTTATCCATAGTGCCGGCCCAGAAACGGCCCTGGCGGTCGGCGCGACCATCATTCAGCATGGTGCCGTCATCGTCGCCGCGCGGATCATGCAGTAATTCATAGCTGCCCCGCTCCGGATCATAGAGCGCGAAGCCCTTGCGCCCGGCGATCACCAGCCCGCCTTTTTCACGCAGCGCGAAGGAATGCACCTTGTCCGGCGGGGTCCAGCTATCGACCTTGCCGCTTGCGGCATCGAGGCGATGGATCGCCGGGCGGAACACATCTGTCCACCATAGGCAGCTCGCATTCGCATCCCACACCGGCACCTCGCCGAGCACATCTTCCGTTTCGGCAACGCATGTCACGCCGCTGCTTATTCCAACCATTCCGTCATCCTCACTTGGCAAAATTTTCCGCACTGTATCACGCCGGAGATTAGGGCATAATCGCCGCAATTAATTAGGGAGACGGTATGAGCAAGCGCTGGAAAATACGGCCCCATGGATCGAATTGGGGTGATTTTGGCCCGGACGACCAATTGGGCCGGCTCAATTTACTGAACGAAGCACGCGTACTCGAAGCAGTGAAGGAAGTGCGCACCGGGCGCAACTTCTGCCTCAGCATGCCGCTCAATCTGCCGGGTGGTAATGCCATCAACCCGAGCCGCCTGCCGCCTGAGCTGAAGCCCGTCATCCGCGAGGGCGAAATCGCCTTTGATGGCCCGGCCCGGCGCGACAATCCCATGCAGACTGACCTCCTCTGCGATGATGCCATGCTGATCCACAGCCAATATTCCACCCAATGGGACAGCTTCGCCCACATCGGCGCGATGTTCGACGCGGATGACGACGGCGCCGCAGAGCATGTCTATTACAATGGTTTCAAGGTGGTCTCGGAAGAGACCGGCAAAGGGCTTTACGGCGATATCGGCGCGGTTAATCTCGGTATCCAGAACATGGCAGAATCATGCGTGCAGGGGCGTGGCGTGATGATTGATCTCCGCGCCCATTGCGGCGATGAGCGGCGCGCCGTCGGCTATGACGAGCTCATGGCGATCATGAAAAAAGACAATGTCGAGGTGGCGGAAGGCGATCTGGTTTGCCTCCATACCGGCTTTGCCGACCGCATCGTCGAGGAGTCAAAGACCGCCAACCCGGAGCCCGTCGGCGCCGTCTGCACCGTGCTCAACGGCGATGACACGCGCCTCCTAAATTGGATCAGCGAAAGCGGATTGGCTGCGCTTATTTCCGATAATGTGGCAGTCGAGCAATCTTCTTCCGTCGCCCGCGAAATGACCTCACCCGGGCCGGTTCTGCCACTGCACGAGCATTGCCTGTTCAAAATCGGCGTGCCCTTGGGCGAACTTTGGCACTTAAGTGAGCTTGCCGCCTGGCTGCGCGAAAATCAGCGCACCCGCTTTCTACTCACAGCACCCCCCTTGCGCATGCCGGGCGCCGTCGGCTCACCGGCCACACCCGTCGCCACCGTCTAGGAGACCCACCCCATGCAAATGCCCGAAGCCCGCACGACAATGGCGCTGATCCATGAAATGGCGGCGCGCCACCCCGCGCACGAAGCCCTGATCAGCGGTGAGCAACGCTATAGCTGGGCCGAATTCCGTGACCGTGTACGCGCTTTTGCCAAAGGCCTGCATGCCGCCGGTATTCGGCGCGGCGATAAAGTTGCCATTTTGATGGGCAACCGCCCCGAATGGCTGATCGCCAATTTTGCTATCAATGCACTCGGCGGGGTGATGGTCGCCGCCAATACGTGGGCGACGGCGCGCGAGCTGGCCTATCAATTAAGCCATTCCGAATGCTGCATGCTGCTGATGTCAGCAACCTTTCGCAAACGCGATTATCTCACCCTGATCGAAGAGGCGCGCGGGGAAGATTATGATTTAAGCGGCTTGAAACAAATTTTCTGTATCGCCGATAGCGCCCTGCCGGAAAGCATGGCGCCGTTTGAAGACTTATGGTGCCTCAGCGCTGATGTGGCTGATGATGATATCGATGCGGCGGAAGCGGCTATCGCTGGCGAGGATATTTCCTGCATTCTCTACACCTCCGGCTCGACCGCGTTACCCAAGGGCGTGTTGTTGCAGCATTTTGCCCTGATCGAAAATATGTGGGGTATCGGCGAGCGCCTGCATATCCGGGAGGATGACCGACTATGGCTGGGCGTTTCTCTTTTTTGGGGCCTCGCCTGCGAAAATGCGCTGTTTGCCGTCTGGAGCCATGGCGCGGCGATTATAATGCAGGAATATTTCGACGCCGGTGAGGCCCTACGCTTGATCGAAGCCGAGCGCTGTACCGTCTATTACGGCACCCCCAACATGACTCTCGCCATCGCCGAGCATCCGGATTGTGCGACACGCGATATTTCCTCGCTCCGCGTCGGCGCCACCCTGGGCTCGCCGCAACAAATCCGCGATCTGGTTGATCTCGGCGTGCCCGAGGCCTGTCAGATCTATGGCCTGACCGAAAGCTACGGCAATTGCTCGATCAACGACGCGCATGACAATTTGGCACGACGCACGGAATCTATCGGCAAGGTGCTACCGGGCAGCGAGATGATCCTGATCGATATGGAAAGCGGGCAGCGCGTACCAGTGGGTGAGGTCGGCGAAATTCGCCTTAAAGGCTATGTCACCACAGGCTACTACAAAGACCCGGAGAAGACTACCGAAGCGTTTGATGCGGAGGGCTATTTCCGCACCGGTGATCTCGGCCTTGTCGATGCAGAGGGTTATTTTTATTTTCGCGGTCGCGCTAAGGAGATGATCAAGACCGGTGGCATCAATGTTTCTCCGGCTGAGACCGAAGGCGTGCTGATGGGTCACCCGACGGTGGAACTTGCCTATGTGATCGGCTTGCCGGACGCACGACGCGATGAAATCGTCGCCGCTGTGATCATTTCAACCGAAGAGGTTGCCGCGGAAACTTTGATTGCTCTTTGCCGCGAGGCCCTTGCCGCCTACAAGGTGCCGCGCAAGCTGATCTTCGTCAGCCATGATGATCTACCGCTGACCAGCACCGGCAAGCTGCAGAAAAATCGCCTGAAGGATTTGTTCGATTAAACCGCTGACTACCTAGCGCCCGCTGCCCGATATAATCTTCTGCAATTTAATTTCGTAATTGAGCGTCTGGCCGGCCCAGGGGTGATTGAGATCGCAGGTGGCGAAATCATCCTCGATTTCGAGCACCGTGATCAATACCGGCTGACCTTCATGCTCAACGGTGAAGATATCATCCACCTTGGCATCCACCGGCACCGAGGCGCGCGGCACATGGATCATGCAATCCTCATCGCGCTCGCCAAACGCCTGTTCGGGCGTGAGCGTAAGCACCGTCTTGGAACCGGGCACCATGCCGATCAGCGCCATGCTGACCACCGGTAGAAGTTCGCTGCCGCCGACCGTTACTTCAGCCGGGCTCAAGGATTTAGTGCGATCGAGCATTGTGCCGCCCTCAGCGCGGATGGTGTAATGAATGTGTACTTTGTCGCCCTCACGCGCCGTTGCCGCGAGCAGTTCCAACTGCGCCCGCGCGGCACGTAAATCGGCGGTTTCCATACCTTCCTTGAACCAGGCGTATAGCGGTGCAAGCAAATCACGCCCCGCTTCCGTCCGCTCGCTATCGTGATAAAGTCTGGCCAGCGCCGTTGCCGCACGCAGTTCCCAGGCGCTCGCCTTTTGGTCGCGCGCGGTCTCCATCGCCTGTTCGAAATTGGCCTCCGCCGCCGCCACATCCGCTGGATTGCTGGAGAGGTGCAACACGCCCTCTATGCGGTGCAATTCCGCTTCCATATCGTGCTCGCCGCTGTTTTCGATATAGTCGAGCGCTTCTGCGATCACGCCAAGGCCATCTTCCGCCCGCCCGGCTGCGCCCAAAACCCCCGCCAATAATGCCTGCGCCGCCGGCAATGTGGTCAATGCCCCGGTAGCGTGGAATGCAGCGATGCCGGCTTTCAGGTGGTCGATGCCTTGCGCAATATCGCCTTCCTGCAAACAGCACCAGCCGAGCGCAACCAGGCCACGTGCCTGGAGATAGGGAAAGTGATGCATCTCAGCGATCTCAATGGCTTCCGTTGCGCATTGTCGCGTCTTGCTGACCTCACCACGCAAGAGTCGGGCATAGCCGATGCCAGTGCTGAGCACTGTGGCCAAATCAAACGGCCGTGCTCGTTCGCGCGCCATGGTAAGCGCGCGCTGCGCCATCTCCAGAGCCTGATCCGAATAGCCCAAAATCCACTGGCTGCGTCCGCCATAAGAGGTGCTTAGAGCTGCGATATCCAGATCGAAGCGATTTGCCATGTTGGCCTATTCGTCCGGCCCATAGAGCGCCAAACTACGCTTGAGTTGATCTGCCGAACACTCGAACTGGCCATGGGGAAAAAGTAGGACGCCACGTATTCCCCTAGCGACCGCACGGAAGCTCTGATTTTCCGAAGCTTCAGCGCGCTTGATAAATTCTTCGCTCAGTTCAAGCGAGCGCTCCATATCACCATGGGTGAGGTGATAAGCCATTAAGCCCCAGGCACTGACAAAGCGCTGCTCGGGATCGCTGATATGCGCACTAAGCTCAAACGCCTTTTCAAACGCGACGCGGGAACTGTCAGCCGCATAGCCCTCGGTAATCAGATGGGCCTGGCCAAGCGCCGACCAACAGGTGAGCTCCTGTGCCGTGCGCTCCGCCGATTCAGGCGCCTGCGCAATAAGCTCGAGCAACTGGATATAATGTTCAATCGCCTCAATTTCAGCCGAGTGGTTGCGTGCCCGCGCGCCGGCTTGAAGCTAATAGCCAACGGCGCTGCCACTGCGCCCCGCAATAGTGAAATGATGCGCCAACAGCTCCGGCTCGGCAGCGACAATCTCGGGGAAATCCGTTTCCAACGCCTGGGCAATGCGCTCGTGCAAACTTTGCTTATCCTGTTGCGGCAGCGATTCATACGCTGCCTCCTGCACCAATGCCTGCTTAAAGCTATAGATCGCCTCCAGCGCCGCGCCCGATGTTTCGATCAGGCCGGATGCATTGAGCGCGGCAAGGTAGTGACCAAGCGGCGCCGCCGCCATCTTCGAGACAGCCGCTAGCAATTCATAACTAAAGCTGCGCCCGATGGCGGCGCCTATCTGGGTAAGCTTTTTGGCATCGGCCAAGCTGTCGATCCGCGCCACCAATGATTCTTTAAGCGTCTCCGGGATTAGATTACTCGGCATCGCGCCTTTGATCTCGCAGGGCCCTTTGCGCTCGTGCAAAATTCCCGCCACAAGAATGCTGTTGGTCGCCTCCTCGACAAAAGCGGGCAGGCCATCGGTGCGAACGACAATTTGCGCTCTAATCTCATTCGCCAGGTTTTTGTCGCCGGCGATATGGTCGACCAAGGCAGCGCTCGCGTCACTATCGAGCCGCTTCAAAGCGATCGCCGAGATCGGCGCACCATCCTGGGGCCAGCTGTGCGAAAAATCAGCGCGCTGACTGACCACCAGCATTAGCGGCAATTGTTTCATCTCAGTGCTGAGAAAATCGAGCAGTTCCACTGACGAGGCATCGAGAAAATGCATATTCTCGACCGCCAATATTGTCGGCTGCTGGGCAGCGACGGCGCCGAGATATGCACAAATCGAGGCAAATAATCTTTCCCGCCAGGCGCCCGGGCTAAGTTCGAGCGCAGGGTCGGGATCGTCAGCGGCGACATCAGCCAAAGAAAAGAGCTCGACCATAATCGGCATATGCGTGGCAGCATCCATATTGAGGCTGGCCAGCAATGCCTCCATTTTGCGCACCCGTGCCGCCGCAGCATCGCTACGCTCCAACCCGACTGCGCGCTGTAACATTTCAATCAGCGGGTGAAACGGCGTGCTGCCAGAATTGGGCGCGCCATGGCATTCGATCCATCCGCCGTCATCGGCCGCCGCAACATCGTGCATCGCCCGCAGCAGGCGCGATTTGCCGATACCAGCTTCGCCCGTGATGTAAACGATCTGGCTTTTTTTATTCCTGGCTTCACGCCAGCACGCTTCCAGGCGCGCCATTTCTACTTCACGCCCGACCAACGACGCATCCTCAAGCGAGCGCGCCGGAGCATCCGGCTGAGCGCTTTTCGCTTCTGGTGGTGGCGCACTGACACCCTCGGCCTCTGTCTCCGTCTGAGCCTAACCGCACTCTCAACCGCAGCTGCAGCCGCGCCCGATCCCCCCTGTGGCACCTGATATTGTGGCACCGCAACCGCCGCAGAATTTATGGCTCGCCGGGTTTTCTATGCCGCAAGCGCCACAGGCAATCACCTGGGGCGCGCCACACGCGCCACAAAAACAGTTATCCACGGAATTTTTGACACCACAGGCGGGGCAATTCATAAAGCGGTCTCAATTTGTTGTTGAATTTACTCAGGCGAATTAGTGCGTGGGTCATCACGAGCGCAAGAACAGGACGCTAGCCTTTCAATACCAATGCCAGCAAGTCCGCCAACAGCAGACAGGCGTACATGATAGTGCAGGGCTTAGCGACCCAATACGCCGCGGACCATATTAGCCAGACTCACCTTACCAAAAGGTTTTTGCAGCAAATTTATTAGCGCATTTCCTTCATTTAGGCTTCTGAAGGCATCTTTGGCATAGCCAGTCATATCAATATCTTTTATCGACGGATTGTTACGCCGAACCTCGGCGACGAGATCGGCCATCACGGCTGGACCCATGCCTCGCCGGTCCACCTATCGCGCGCAGATGAGGAAGCCGGACTTGCCCGCGCCAATGACGCGATCGAGAAAATCAGAGGCAGGCGGACGCGCTCTTTTAATCGGCCCTCAATCGCCGGGCGGTCACATCCGTGACCATGGCTACCTCGTATTAACTCGGGCGCGCGGGCGCGCTGGTTAATGGTGATTAATTAGGGCGACAGTATACTTAATTATCGGACGCGCTCGGCATCTGCACCATCTTCTGCTCAATCGCGCCGAAGATGCTGTGGCCTTCGCCGTCGACCATATTTATGTGAATAACATCACCGAAATGCATCAGCGAGGTGCGGCGCTCGAGCTTGTCTACTTTTTCGATCATGCGGCGCTCGAGCAGGCAGGACGAGCCGCGCGTGCGGTCACTGTTGGAAACCGTGCCGGAGCCGAGGATGGTGCCCGGCCCGAGCGGGCGGGTGCGGGCGGCGTGGGCGAGCAGTTCGGGGTAGCTGAAATGCATCTCGACGCCACAATCCGGATCGCCGATGCGATCACCATTGAGCGTGCTGACAAGGCGGCCATGCAGGCGCTGGCCATCCCACGCCGCGCCCAATTCATCCGGCGTCACGGCGACAGCGGAGAAGGCGCTGGGCGGTTTGCCATGGATAAAGCCAAAGCCTTTTTCGAGCTCCGCCGGCACCAGACGGCGCGCTGAGACGTCATTGACCAGCATGATCAGGCGGATGCCCTTCGCCGCTTCCTCTGATCCCGCACCCATCGCCACGTCACCGGTGATCACCGCAGATTCCGCTTCGAAGTCGATGCCCCAGGATTCATCTGCCGCATAGATCGGATCGCGCGGCCCGCCCATGGGCTCGGACACGCCCTGATACATTAAGGGGTCTGTCTCCAGCGTATCGGGCAGGCTGTCACCACGGGCGCGGCGCGCTAGCTCGACATGATTTAGATATCCGCTGGCATCAAGAAATTGCGCCGCACGCGGCAGCGGCGCGGTGAGCGCGGTAAAATCGAGCGCGAAGGCGCCCGCCACCTGCCCGGCCTCCAATTCCTCCGCCAACATCTTCAAGCCACCCACGACTGCGGACCAATCATCGAGCGCAGCGCGCATTGTGGGCGCATGGAGCGACGCAGAAGCGGCATGCGTGAGGGCGCCGTTAACGACGATCAGGCTGCCATCGGGGCCGCCTTCCTTCAGCGAAGCAAGTTTCAAGATGAAATATCCTTGTCTAGATAGCCTTTCCAGGAATTGACGTAATCTAGCCATTCCACGCCGTCCGGCAAGGCTGCAACTTCCAGCGCATCGCGCGTATCCATCATCACCGCGATGCCATCATGTTTGCCATTCACATTGCCGGGGTCGGCGGCCAGCGCTTTGCCATGGGGGCAATGGGGGCGATGGGTGAGGCCGGCGGGCTGCCGCGCTCCCTCACCGTCCGCCACATCCAGCGTTTCAAAACCCACATCATAAATGATATTTTCGTCGTAGCGATCAACTAGATAAATCAGGCTGCTGCCGATGCCGCGAATGGCCGGGATGCTCAATTCCACCGGGCCAATCGGCCCGGCACGGGGCTCGGCGCCATGTCCCACGGCATAATTATAGACCGCCCCGGCATCGCCGGATGCGAAATACCATGGCGCAGGCGGATGGCCCATGTACCCGGGCAAAGGCCTGAGCAAAACTGTTAGGCTCGCCCTTGGGTTTCACCTATTTTTCCTCGATGTGATCGCCATCACTTGCAAAACCGTCGCGAGCATTGATTATCCTAAAGCAATGCTTACATCGCCTACATCACGTAGGCGTTACTCATCACAATGGAAGTGACCAAGCCGCATGTCTACCAAGTTCCTTGACCCCCAGCTCCAAAGCAAAACAAGCTGCATGCGCGAGTTTGCCGCTAAAGACCTCATCGCGGACCGGCTGGCAACGCTTTCCAACTTGGTGAGCCGGGGCCTGGCGCGGCTCTATTCCGTGCGTTTTGGCCTGACCATTTCGGACTGGCGGGTATTGGCGGTAATCTCGCGCTATCCCGGCGCCTCCAGCCATGCGGTGTGCGAGCTCGCGGCCATGGACAAAGTACGGGTCAGCCGCGCGGTTTCCCGGCTGCTCGAATCAGGCCGTATCGAGCGCCGCGAAGACACGGACGATAGTCGCCACAGCAAGCTTTACCTGACCGAGGAAGGCCACGAAGTCCATAGTGAGGTGGTTCCTGTGGCACATGCCTATGAAGCCAAGCTCATGACCGACCTGTCAGAACAAGAGGCACGTTTGCTGGAACGCCTGCTCGACTCGCTGGAAAGCTCGGCCACGGGCTTCGCGCGTGAGGGCTTTGGCATGACTACCGGCGTCAATCCCAAAATCCCGTGCAAAGCGCGCTAAAGCCGCATGTCAAATTCAATCCACGAAGTTCGAGAACGCCCTGATGGCGCTCGCCGTTTGATGTATAATGGGCGCCATGAGGTACCCTTTTTGCATCAAATCTGCCTCGCGCCCGCATTGTACTCTGCTCTTGGGTGCCATTGTGCTTGTCTCAACAATATCCACCGCAACCTCAGCCGAGCAATTGACGCCCGAGCGGTCGGCGCTCTGTAGCCATCTACGAACTCAAATGGAAAGTCTGGATGAAAGGGTCAATATGTTAGCTGAGCGGGCGCGCTATGCGCGCCGCCAGATCGATGAACAAGGGACAGTGCTCAATGAAAGAGACTTTGAACCGGGGCGACCGCAACGCCGTCAAATCCTACAATGCGAAAATTGATCTATATGCCCTGACCATCGAGCGTCACAACGACGAACTACTGCCCGAACTGGCGGACCGGCGTGCCTACTTTAACGCCAATGCACGCGAATATAATAGGGACTGCGCCCGCAAGGATGTTCGCTAGTGCCATCCCCTAACGCGCAGGCACTCCCTAACGCGTAAGCACCATCCGGCCAAAGAAATTGCGGCTTTCCATTATCCGATGCGCTTCGCCCGCTTCATCGAGGCCGAACGTTTTGTGAATAACCGGCGTCAATCTTCCTTCCACCATAAGCGCCAGCACCTTCTCGACCTGTGCCTTGGTAGAGCGACCACAGCCGTGGACGGTGATATGCTTACGGAAGAATTCGACAAAATCGAGCTTAACCTGCTCACCGCCATGGGCGCCGATTGACGCCATGCGGGCGCCCGAAGCCAGCGCATCGATCGACTGGATCAGGATATCGCCACCGATCATTTCCAGGCAGGCATCAACGCCGCGCCCGCCGGTGAGCGCGCGCGCCGCATCGCCAATATTCTCGTTGTTATAATTGATCACCTCATCGGCACCGAGTTCGCGCGCGCGTTCAAGCTTACCATCATCGCCGGCTGCCGCGATCACGCGGGCACCGGCCAGCTTGGCGATCTGCACGCCGGCGGAGCCAACGCCGCCGCCCGCTGCCGTCACCAATACAGTTTCTCCCAGGCGAATTTTTGCCACCTCTATCAAAGCCTCCCAGGCAGTGGAGAATGGCACCTGACCAGCCACCGCGTCCTCCCAGGAGAGACCATCGGGGATACGCACCACATGATTTTGCCCGCATTTGAGATATTCGGCATAGCCGCCCCAAACGGTCACGCCGAGTACATCGGCATTGGCGCAGAGATTTTCCTTGCCGTCGATACAATCGCTGCACACGCCGCAGGTCAGCATAAAATGCGGCGCCACCCGATCCCCAGGGCTGAACTGACTTACCCCCTCACCAACATGAACGACCTCGCCGACCGCATCGACACCCATCACATGCGGCATCGAGCTGGCGACACCGAACAGGCCCTTGCGCAGATCCGTATCGCAATGATTGACGGCATTGGCGTGCACTTTGATCAACAGCTCACCGGCGCCAGGAACGGGCGTTTGCACATCCTCATATTTGATGGTGTCAAAACCATCGCCATAATCGTGAATCACTGCTGCTTTCATCTCGTTCCCCTTACATTGACGCTCGCGCGCCCCTTATATTTTTACTGCGCGAATTATGTGCTTACTGCGCGAATTATGTTTTTGCTGCGCGAGCTGCCGTGGCGGCACGGTGCATGGTGCCGTGCCGCCGAGCCAGAATATCAAGATCATCTGCATAACCGCCACCAACCACGCACGCAAGCGGCACGCCAGCCGCCAGGCAACATTTTATAACGTGATCGTCGCGTGCGCGAAGCCCGGCGTCGCTCAGCGCCAATTTGCCGAGCTTGTCATCCACATGCGGATCGACACCGGCATTATAAAACACAATATCCGGCTTGAGCCTCTTCAGAAGCGGCGCCACATAGCTCTTCACCACGGATAAATAAACATCATCTTCCGTTCCTGCCGGTATGCCGATATCCAAATCACTCACTTCCTTGGCGGTTGGATAATTGGCCTCGCAGTGCAGCGAAAAGGTAAAAAACGCCGGCTCATCCTTGAAAAACGCCGCCGTGCCGTCGCCTTGATGGACATCAAAATCAATCACCAGCGCCGTCTCGATCAGCGCTTCACGGGCGAGCAGGCGAATGGTCACGGCAACATCGTTAAACAGGCAAAAGCCCGCGCCATGGCCGGGAAAGGCGTGGTGGCTGCCACCGGCGATATTGCAGGCGAGGCCCTCTGCAAGCGCCAAGCGCGCCGTCAACACGGTGCCGCCAACAGCGGCGCAGGCACGGCGCACCAAAGCTGGTGAAAGCGGTAAGCCAAGGCGCCGCTCGGCCTTTCTATCGAGCTCTAAATTAAGCACCGCCGCCACATGTTCCGGATCATGGGCGAGACAAAGTTCCGCCTCCGTTACCGGCTCCGGAGTTCGCCACGCGCTCGTTGCGACGATGTTATCTGCCACAAGCAAATCCCGGATACGACCGAATTTACCAATCGGAAAGCGATGACCCGGCGGCAGCGGTACCGCGTAATCCGGATGAAAAACCATGGCGGGTTCGCTGTGCATATGTGTCTGACGTGGCGCGAAGTGGCGCACTGCCCTAAAGCAGTTTCAACACATTCTCAGGCGGCCTGCCGATTACCGCCTTGCCGCCACTGACCACAATTGGCCGCTCGATCAAAATCGGATCGGCCAGCATGGCAGCGATCAACGCCTCCGTTGAATGGTGATCCGCCGCCAATGCGCGCTCCGCATAGGGCGCTTCTTTCTTGCGCATCAAATCGCGCGGCTCCATGTCGAGCAGGGCAAGGATGTTTGTCATCTCCGCCACGCTCGGCGGCGTATTGAGATATTCGACAATTTCAGGCTCAGTCCCATTGTCGCGCAGCAATTGTAGTGTTTGGCGCGATTTCGAGCAGCGTGGATTATGATAGATCGTCACCGTCATGGCGTATTTTTCTCCTACAGCCCTTGTTCCGTCCTGAAAACCAATCTGTCACGGCGGCCAAAAACTGTCCAGACTCGCAGGCTAGGCGCCTATATTGGTCGAGACCACGACAGGTAAAACGAGGAAATTGTTGAAAATTATCGCCTATCGGGGTTTGTTGCGCGGTGTATATTTGGAGTTGATCAACATCGGGCGTGTCCGCGGCGCGCTCGGCATCGGAGTTTCATGACGCAAGCGCCACGCTTAAACTGGCTTAGCAGCCTCCGCCCAACGGGCGGTGGCGCACGCTTGCAATTTATGGTCGCGGCGCTGCTGGCCTGCTTGCTGCTGTTTACACCCCCCGCCCTGGCCGCCGAGGAAGCCCCAACGGCCGCGCAGGAAAAAACCGCGACAACCGAGGAAGAGACTGTCGCGATCCAAGGGGAAGCGGCGCTCAGCAATGCGGAAATCACCGGGCTGGTTGAGACGCTGGAGAGCCCGGCCGAGCGCGAACGTTTTGTCAGTGACCTCAAATCCATGTTGACAGCCCGCGCCGCATTACAAACCGATAGCGAAGAAGGCCCGAGCGCCGGCGCCTCAGCGCTGAAAGAAATCTCAAATGGCCTCGACCGGGTGGGCGGCGAACTTGTCAGCCTGGTCAAGGATCTCGGCAATATTCCCGAAGCGGCGCGTTGGCTCGGCGAAGAATGGACGACCATGGATTCACGCAATATCTGGATCGAAATGGTATGGAAGTTGGCTGTGGTAATCGGCGGCGGCATCATTGCCGCACTGATTGTCTCCTTCCTGCTACGCCGCCCGCGCCTCTTTTTGCAAAACAAGCCGCGCCCCAATGCCTGGGTGCGCCCTTTCCTGCTGCTGAGCTACAATTTGCTGCGCGTCGTGCCGACCCTCGCTTTTGCCGGCGCTGGCTACGGCCTGATGACGGTGCTTGATCCGCATGAATTGGTGCGCCTGGTGGCGCTCGCCGCGATCAACGCCCATGTGGTCGCCGTATTGCTCAAGACAGCCGCCTATCAGGGCCTGGCGCCGTGGACGCCGCAATTCCGCATGGCCGAGATCAGCGACCGCACCGCCGTCTATTGCATTATTTGGTGGCGGCGCCTGATTAATATTGCCGTCTACGGCTATTTTATTTGTCAGGCGACACTTCTGCTGGGCTTGCCTGAAATCGGCTATCTAGGGCTTTTGAAGGTACTCGGTGTCATAATCGTGACCTTGCTGATTTCTCTCATCCTGCAAAACAAACTGGCTTTCGCCACCTGGATTCGCTCAGGCGGGGAGCGCAAACGCTGGCGCGCCTTCTTTATCGTCGCCTATCGCCTGGCGGATTTTTGGCACATCTTGGCAATCCTCTATGTCATCGCCGGCGCCATGCTGGCGGTGACGATGGGCCTCAATGGCTTTCTCTTTTTCCTCAAAAGCTCGGCCGCCAGTATTGCCATTATATGGGCCATGGGCTTCGCCCTGATCGGCATCCAAAAGGCCATCGACCGCGGCTTTCGCCTCAAGCCCACGATTAGTGAGCGCTACCCCGGTATGCAGGAGCGAGTTAATCGTTACCTGCCGTTCTCGCGCGTGACCCTACAATTGATGGTCATCGCGCTCGCTATCATCATGGTGGCCGAGGCATGGAATATTGATGTCTTTACTTGGCTCGCCACCGAGACCGGACGCATCATTGTTGGGCGCATTATCTCAATCCTCGCCATCGCGCTGGTTGCTCTGGCCGTTTGGGAAGTCACCAGCTCAGTGATTGATCGCTATCTTGGCGCCAAGGACGATGGTGGCGAGGATGTGACACGCAGCCAGCGCGTCCGCACCCTTCTGCCGCTGGCGCGCAACACGCTCCGTATAGTGATTGGAGTGATCGCGCTTCTGATGATTCTCACCAAAATTGGCATTGATGTGACGCCGATCCTCGCCGGTGTCGGTGTGATTGGACTGGCGATTGGTTTCGGCGCGCAAACTCTGGTCAAAGACATCATCACCGGCGTCTTCATCCTGCTCGAAAATAGCCTTGCCGTCGGTGATGTGGTCAGTGTCGGCGACGCCTCGGGCACGGTTGAGACCATATCCATCCGCTCCATCCGCCTGCGCGATGTGCGCGGCAACGTGCACACCGTGCCGTTCAGCGAAGCCTCGACGATCACCAATATGACCAAGGAATACTCTCATTATTTGATCGAGGCCGGCGTCGCCTACCGCGAGAATATTGATGAGGTTAGCGACATCATGCAGAAAGTCGGCGAAGAGTTGGGCGCTGACCCTGAATATGCCGACGATATTTTAGAGCCTATCCTGATGATGGGCCTCGACCGCTTCGAGGATTCCGCTATCATCGTGCGCGCCCGCCTTAAAACCACGCCCTCCATGCAATGGTCCATCGGGCGCGAATATAATCGCCGCCTGAAAGTGGCCTTCGATACGCACGGCATTGAAATGCCGTTCCCGCACCAGACCATTTATTTCGGCGAAGACAAATCCGGCGCAGCGCCACCAGCTTTCGTCGCGCTCCAACATGACGATAAAACTGCGTCGGCGCCCGCCGCCGCCCAGCCCACAACAAAACCCAAACCCACCCCGACAATGCGGGCAAAAACCGCATCTGTCGGAGATGATGAAGGCGGAGACGGCGAAGGCCTCTAATGGATAAAACACAACAAATGCCCCCGGAGCGCCATATCGGCGCGATCAACTGGGTGGGTCTCGGAACACTTTACGGCAAGGAATGCCGGCGCTTTTTCAAGGTATGGCTCCAAACCATCGTCGCGCCGACTATTACCTCTATGTTGTTTCTTGCCGTTTTCACTCTGGCCCTCGGACGCGCGGTGCCGGAGATTGGCGGCGTCAGCTTTTTGCAATTCATGGCGCCCGGCCTGATCGTCATGGCGATGATGCAGAACGCTTTCGCCAACACCTCAGCATCGCTGATGATCTCCAAGGTGCAGGGCAATGTGGTCGATGTGCTGATGCCGCCGCTCAGCCCGAGCGAATTGCTCATTGGTTTTGCCATGGGCGGCGTGTCGCGCGGCCTGGTGGTAGCGCTGGTGCTGTCGCTGGTTATTTTGCCGTTTGTGGATCTTGAAGTGCATCATATTGGCTTTCTACTGTTTCACGCTATTGGTGCGTCGCTGTTGCTCTCACTGCTTGGCCTCTTAACCGCCATCTGGGCCGAGAAATTCGACCAATTGGCGGCGGTGACCAATTTTGTCATCACCCCGCTGGCCTTCCTGTCCGGCACCTTTTATTCGATCGAGCGCCTGCCCGAGCCGCTCTTGACCGCGAGTAAATATAACCCCTTCTTTTACCTGATCGATGGCTTCCGCTACGGCATGATCGGCCATGCAGACGGCTCGCTCGCGGTAGGGGCTTCCGTGGTGATCGGCTGCGTTGTCGTTATGTGGTTGATTTGCCTCAAAATTCTCACCAAGGGCTACCGCCTCAAGGCATAATTGGAGCGCGCGTTGACTTCCGGAGCGCGCCGCCTGATATTCCCCCCTTTCCGGCGGGTTATAAGACAGCCCGCCATTGGATTATTGTGCGCCAAAAAGGCGCCGTAACAGGGCCCATTTTAGGGCCGGGAGAACGCCGTGTCGTCCGCACTTATGCAGAATTACGCCCGCATCGATATCGCCTTCGAGCGCGGTGAGGGTGCCTATCTTTACGCCGTGGACGGCAGGAAGTTTCTCGACTTCGCCAGCGGCATCGGCGTCAACAGCCTCGGCCACAGCCATCCCGGCGTAACAAACGCGCTGAAGGACCAGGCGGATAAGCTGTGGCACGTCTCAAATCTTTATAATATCGATACGCAGACCCGCCTGGCGGAACGCCTTGTCGCCAATTCCTTCGCCGATAAGGCCTTCTTCTGTAATTCCGGCGCCGAGGCTGTGGAAGCAACCCTTAAAATGGCGCGCATATATCACAGCACCAACGGCAATCCCGAGCGCTACCGGGTGATCACCGCTGCCAATGCATTTCATGGCCGTACTCTGGCGACCATTTCCGCCGGCGGACAGGCCAAGCATCTCGACGGCTTCGGCCCGCGCGTTGATGGCTTCGATCAAATTGCGCTGAATGATCTCGACGCGGTGAAGAAGGCCATCGGGCCACAGACCGCCGCCATTCTGGTCGAGCCATTACAGGGCGAAGGCGGCATTCACACCGCCAGCGCTGAATTCCTCGCCGGCCTCCGGGCGCTCGCCGATGAAGCCGGCATCTTGCTGATCTATGATGAAATTCAGTGCGGCATGGGGCGGACCGGCAAGCTCTGGGCGCATGAATGGTCCGGCGTCACGCCTGATATTATGGCCATCGCCAAAGCACTTGGAAACGGCTTCCCGATTGGCGCGGTATTGGCGACGGAGGCGGTCGCCGCGACGCTGGTGCCCGGCAAGCATGGCACCACCTTCGGCGGCAATCCGCTCGCCATGTCAGTCGCCAATGCAGTGCTTGATGAAATGCTGGCAGATGGTTTTCTCGAGCATGTGGAGCGCATGGGCACTCTGTTGCGCGAGCGTGCCGAAGCCTTGATCGGCAATAAGCGGGTGTTTTCGGAAGTGCGCGGCAAAGGTCTGATGCTTGGCCTGCAATGCACCAAATCAAACCTCGAACTGATGGGCGCGCTTCGTAAGGAAGGTCTGTTGAGCGTGGTCGCCGACGGCAATGCGCTACGCTTGCTACCGCCCTTGATCATTGACGAAGCGCAGATCGACGAAGCTTGTGCCGCGCTTGAGCGCGCCTGCGCCGCCATTGAATCGTAGTGAATTAAAACCGTGAACGACATTCGACATTTTATTGGACTCGAGGCGTTTACGCCCGAGGCTCTGCGCGCCATGATTGATCGCGCGGCAGCGCTGAAGCGCGCGCCCGAAACCGGCTATAGTCTGCTCGACGGCAAGACGCTGGCGATGATTTTCGAGACGCCCTCGACGCGCACGCGGATCTCCTTCGATGTCGCCATGAACAAGCTTGGCGGGCGCTCCATTGCGCTCTCCCCCGGCGAATTACAGCTTGGCCGGGGTGAAACAATCAGCGACACGGCGCGCGTGTTGTCACGCTATGTGGATGCCGTTCTGTTGCGCACCAACAGTCATGATTCGCTGCTGCAATTGGTCGAGAGCGCCGATGTGCCGATTATCAATGGCCTGACAGACCGCTCCCACCCCTGCCAATTGATGGCCGATATATTGACCTTCGAAGAGCATCGCGGGCCGATCGCCGGGCGGCGCATCGCCTGGGTGGGAGACGGCAACAATATGGCGGCGACCTGGATTCAGGCAGCGGCGCAGTTCAAATTTTCGCTCCGCCTCGCCTGCCCAACGGCCTACGCGCCAGAAGCGGAAATGCTCGACTGGGCGCTGACGCGCGGCGCTGAAATAGGTGTCAGTGAAAATGTCAGCGAGGCCGTGGCCAACGCCGATTGCGTTGTCACCGACACCTGGATTTCCATGAGCGACGACGCAGGTAGTCAGAAGATCAAGGATTTACAGCCTTTTCAGGTCAATGAAGCGGTGATGGCCGAAGCTGCCGACGATGCCATCTTCCTCCACTGCCTGCCGGCTAAGCGCGGCTTGGAAGTGACCGAGGGTGTGATGGCCGGGCCCCATTCGGTGGTCTTCGACGAGGCCGAAAATCGCCTGCATGCGCAGAAGGCTATCCTGCTTTGGTGTCTGGCGGGTAATTTGTGAGCGACCTGCCCGCCAGCGACGATTTCGTCCGCACCTTTCGGCTCGACACCGCCGACGTGCGCGGCCGTCAGGTGCGCCTAGGCACGGCACTACATACAATTCTGCTGCAACATGAATATCCCGCCGCCGTCTCCACCCTGTTGGGCGAGCTGATGGCCTTGAGCGCGCTGCTGGCGAGCACGATCAAATATGACGGCGTCTTTACTGTTCAAACACGCAGCGACGGGCCGCTCAAAATGATGGTGGTCGATGTGACCAGCACCGGTGACGCGCGCGGCTATGCGGATTTTGACGAAGCGGCAATTGCTGCTGTGGCGGCAGGTGATGAAGATAAAACCGTTCCCCGTCTGATGGGCGGCGGCCATTTGGCCTTTACCGTCGAGCAGGGGCCGGACAGCGAGCGTTACCAAGGCATCGTTGCGCTGGAAGGCGCTACATTAAGCGAATGCGCGCATAATTATTTTCACCAGTCAGAACAAATCGCCACCGCCATTCAACTGGTTGCACAACAGATCGATGGCGTCTGGCGTGGCGGCGCATTGATGCTGCAACGCGAGCCCAGCGACGGCGGATATAAGCGCCCGCTCGGTCGCGATCAAATTCCCGACGCTCCCGGCGCCAGACTTGAAGACCAGGAAGAACAAGCGGATTGGCGGCGCGCGGTGATCCTGATGAGCAGTATCACAACGGCCGAGCTGCTCGACCCAGCACTTTCATCAGATGCGCTCCTGTTCCGGCTCTTTCATGAGGAGGCCGTCCACGCATTTAAGCCCGACGCGCTTCGCTTCGGCTGCCGGTGCTCGCGCGAGCGGGTTGAGACCACCCTCAAGGCGCTGCCACAGGAAGAAGTTAGGACGCTTAAAGTCGATGGCCAGGTCGTGGTTACCTGCCAATTCTGCAATAAATCCGAATATTTTGGCGATATCGAACTCGACGCCTTATACGCGGCATGATCCTATGCTACATGTTTGTGAACAGGGACTACGAGGCGCGCCCCAGTCTGGCACTGAATGGAGAGACCGGCGATGATCAAACCGGCGACAATATAATGGAAACGCGATTGCCTTATTTACGCGCATTGCCGAATTTACGGCTACTGGTCATCCTCGTTGCCGTGTTGGCTATGGGCGCGCTTGGCGCCTGCCAAGCCACGGTGACACGCACCGTCGTCCCGGAGTTCACGTTCAAACATCTGCCGACCCTGAGCTTTGCCGTGTCGCGCATTGAAATTATCAAAACCTATCGCTCACCGCTGCAATCACCCAATGTCGAGCATCTCTTTCCCACTCCCATCGCCGCCGCATTGCGGCGCTGGAGCGATGATCGTCTGGAAGCGGTCGGCGGCAGTAATATCATGCGCGTTATCGTTGAAGACGCCAGTGCCGTTATTGAGGAATTGGAGACCAATAAGGATTTAGAGGCGTTGTTCACCACCGAGCAGGCTGAACGCGTCGATGCGCGCCTGAAGGTTAAGATCGAAATCACTGATGAGAATGGCGCTGTTCTTGCCTATACCAACACCGAGGCGGTGCGCACCCGCACGACGCCTGAAAATGTGTCGCTCAATGAACGCGATCAAATCTACAATGATCTGACGAAGGTGTTGATGAATGACTTCAACCACAATCAGGAACAGGGTATTAGGCGTCACTTTGAGCCCTATCTTCGCTAGCGTGTGCGCTTAACTCTGCACGGCTATGCTACGCGCGACGAACACTTCACTTTGGAAAAACTCAGCGTTTATTCGCTATCCTTGTCTCTCGGGCGGGCACGGTCCATGAACTTCTTGCCGTCCTGCAGCAATTCATCCCGGTCCAGGCTGAATTTTGAAGCTAAACGCTCGAGCTTTGTGCGCCCCTTATCCGCCTTATTCACGGCGCCGGATTTGCGTTTTTCGTCCTTTTCCCGCTTCTTGCGGTATTGGTTGAGATTTGTGATCTCCGGCATTTTCGCGACCTTTCTTGGTTGCAACCCGGCAAAGCTTCACCTCACCCGGCCAGGTGCTGTAGCCTATCCCATATGACACGCTATGTTAACAATGTTTCCCGCGGCAGACAGCCCCGGTTGCACGCCCGGCCCCGGCTGGCTGATACTGATTTTGGCGATCTCGGCGCGAAATGTGATCTGAGCATACAATGTTGAAGAAAATACTCATTGGCGTTCTCGCCCTTATCATCCTGGTCATCATTGCCGCCTTTGTGGTGCCAAGCTTCATGGACTGGAATAGCTACAAACCGGAGATTTCTGAGCGTGTCGAAGCGTTGACTGGGCGTCAGCTTTCGATCGATGGGGATATCGAAATCTCCCTGTTGCCGAGCCCCATACTGCACATCACCGATGTCCGCTTCGCCAATCTGGACGGCGCCGAGACCGCTGATATGGCGCGCCTGCAGGCGCTCGATCTGCAGCTCGCGTTGGGGCCGCTGCTGTCGGGTGAATTCCAGGTTGCCAGTCTCAAACTGATAGACCCGTTGATCGAGCTGGAACAGCTGGCGGACGGGCGCAAGAACTGGCTGTTCACGCCGCCACCAGATGAAGGCGATGCGGCCAGTTCAAGCGGCTCCGGGAGCAGCACGGACGACGAAGATGCGACCGCCATCAGCCTTGATTCCGTCTCCATCCGCAATGGCACCCTGGTTTACCGCGATAGTGTCACGGGGATGGTCGAATATATCCAAAATTTAAACGGCACCTTATCGGCTAAATCTCTCGACGGCCCGTTTCGCAGCGAGGGCAGCCTGGAGGTGCGCGGCATCGCCGCCGCCTTCCAAATCGCCAGTGGGCGCAAGCGCGATGACGGCCATATGCCCGTCTCGCTCAAGGCGGAGCTCGGCGATGAATTGGCGCAGATTGGCTTTGAAGGCAAGCTCTTCATGCTGGAAAGCGGGAGCGCTGGCTCAGGTACCTTGCGCGCATCCGGCGCCAATCTTGGTGCTTTTCTACAGGCGCTCGACATGATGGGCCCGCGCGCTGTCACCGAAGAAAAATTCTCCCTGAAATCAGCCGCCGCTTTCTCTGAAAACGAGATCGCACTCAGCGAATTACAAATTCGCCTCGGCGAAACCCAGGCCACCGGCGCCATCACCTATGCCCTTGGCACACCGGCGAATGTGGACGTGACGTTAACCATCAACCGCTTTGATTTGGACAAGATCGCGGCGAATGGTGATGAAGGTGCACTAGCGGCAAGTAATACCAACAATGATAGTGACACCGGTGCCGGCAATGATGGCGATGGCGCCACAGCCACAGCCGCGGCAGAAGAATATATGGCGATGCTGCCTCAGGATATGGCCGCTTCGATTGATCTCGAAGTGCAGACCCTGCGCTATCTCGGTGACGGCGTGCACCAGGCGCAAACGGTGATGTCGCTCGATGAGGGCGCCATTACAATAGAGCAGGCCACCGCTCTGTTACCGGGCGGCAGCAACATCGCTCTCTTTGGCCAGCTCACACCAGCCGACAGCGGGCCGCGTTTCGAAGGCCAATTAGAGGTCGCATCCGATAATGCGCGCGCCGTTATTTCCTGGCTCGACCTCATGAATGTGTCGGATATTCCGAGCGACCGTTTGCGCAGCTTCAGCCTGACCACCGCGATCAACGCCGATCAACAGGGCGGCGAATTATCGGCGCTGGATTTACGTATCGACGCCTCGCGCCTGGTCGGCAACGCCAATTTTCAGCTTGGCACACATAATCAAATCAATGCCGATCTGCATCTCGATCAACTCAACGCCGATGCCTATCTGATAAATAAAAGCGCGCGCGGCAATAGCGCGGCGGTAGGTGACACGGCAACAGGCGATAGGGTCACAGGCGCCACAGGCACAACCGGTACAGCAAATAGCGCGACCACTAACGCAGCGGAATTGGCATTTCTTGACAGGCTGGGTGCCGCCGTAAAATTGACCGCGAGCCGCCTCAGCTATGGCGGCGCGGTGCTCTCCGGCGTCACATTTGATGGTGCTCTCAAGGAAGATATTCTCATCCTGCGCCGGCTCGATGTGGCTGATCTTTCCGGTGCTAAGCTGGCGCTCAAGGGCGAAATTCATAACGTCTCGCGCGAGCCGGACGTGAATCTAAACTTCAACGCCAAGGCAGAATCGCTGCTCGGCCTGATGCGCGTTGCCGGTGTTAACCCCTCCTTCCGCGCCGATAGTTTGGGCGCGCTCAGCCTGACGGGAACATTGTCCGGCGGGCGGGCGGCGATCAATGTGAATGCCCGTGTTGAGGCGCGCCCGGCGGTGCTGTCGCTGGTCGGCAGCATCAACACCCCGTTTGAATCCCCGACGCTCAATATGGGCTTGGAAATGCGCGCTGGCGATACGGCGGAGCTATTACGCGCCGCCGATATTACGCCGCCTAAACTGGCGCTCCGGCTCGGCCCCCTGGCGCTTGAGGGCGGCCTTGATGGCAGTCTGGACGCGCTCAATATAAGCCTCTCAGCGCATGCTGCCGGCAACCATTTGCAACTGGCCGGTAATCTCGCTGATTTCTCCGACGGCGGGCGCTTCAACATTGCGTTCGACCTCACCAATCCGAAATTCGCCGTCCTCGCCGAGCTGTTGAGCGGCGAACCTTATGACGGCCAGGATGTCGGTGCGGTTCATATTAAAGGACGCCTTGCCGGTGATAGCCAGGCGGCATCGTTATCTGAGTTAGATCTCGCTCTCGGCGAAACGCAGATACGCGGCACAGCGGATTTCGACCTTGGCGGTACAGTGCCGGCGCTCCGCGCCGATCTGAAAGCGGGGCTGCTCGATATCGGCCTCTTTATCGGCGGCGCTAAGGCAAGCGCACAAGACAGCGCGACAGATGAGACGCAGACGGGTGGTCGGACCAGTGCCACAGCCAACGCCACAGCCAACGACAATCAACGCGGTCGCTGGTCACACGAGCCTTTTGATCTTTCGCCGCTCTCAACCATCAAGGCGGATATCGCAGTCAATGCGGAGGCAATTCTCGCCGGCGGCTATCGCTTTGATCAGGCCGAGTTAAAACTGCGCATTGCGGACGGCGTGCTGGAGATAGATTCTTTGCGCGGGCGCATTTTCTCCGGCGTGCTGGAAGCCCAGGGCCAGGTGGTCGATGCCGAGCCGCCGCAAATCAATCTTTCCTTCAAGCTCGACGACATGGATATTGCCGACGCACTGCGCCAAGCGGCAGATATCGAAGCAGCGACCGGGCGCACCAGCGTCGATGGTCGTTTCAACTCCGAGGGCAATAGCGAGTATGATTTGGTCCGCGCTCTTCAAGGCGACGCCACGCTGAGCGCGCGCGACGGCACCGTCGAGGGCGTTGATCTGCGTACTTTAAGCGACCAACTGGGCGCGCTGAACGATCCCGCTGATTTCCTCCAACTGGCGGATAATGGACTTTCGGGCGGGACTACCCGGCTAGATTCGCTCGACGGCACGATCCACGTCAACAATGGCCTGGCGACCACCAATGACTTGACCATCCTCGCCGATGGCGGGCGCGGCAGCGTGCAGGGCACTGCTGATCTTCCTTCTTGGCGGCTCGATCTCACCTCCTCTTTTACCCTCAGCGATCACCCCAAAGCGCCGCCGGTCGGCGTGTATCTGACCGGCCCGATCGACAATCCGAAGCGCGAACTGCTGATATCGGAAATGCAAACCTTCCTGATCGGCAAGGTCGCCAAATCAACCGTGCAGCAACTGATTCTGCCGAAACTACGCAAAGGCGCCAAGGCCGAGCCCGGCTCGATTGAAGATACATTGCTGCGCGGCATTTTCGGCGACCCCGACGAAGATGCGCCCGCGTCTCAACAGCCACCCCCGGCGGAAGATTTCGCACCTTCCCTGGCGCCACAGCAGGGCGGCACGGACACTCAGACCCAGACGCCCATCCGCGATCAGAACACCTCATCAACCCTGGCGCCGCAGCAGGATGACAACACATCGCGCCGCGCTCTCGAACCAGCCCCCGCACCTGAGCCCGCGCCAGCGCCCGAGCGGGCAAAGGACGACCCGCTCTCGCCGCAGGATATCCTAAAGGGTGTGTTGGACGTTCTCGGCAACTAATCAGACCGGCGGCGGCTTTCGAATACTCTAGGTGGACGGCGCTGTGGCGATCTGGAACGACGCAACGGGTTACATGCTATTGAACGGTTAGAATGGAGCTAAATTCAATGAAAGCGATGATTATCAAGGCCTTTGGTGATGCGAACGTGTTCGAGGAGGCAGAGGTTGCCACGCCGGAGCCCGGCGCCACCGAGCTGCTGGTGCGCATCAAGGCAACGTCCGTCAACCCGGTCGACTATCAGGCCCGACGCGGCGACTACCAAGATATGGTGCCGTTACCGGCGATACTCGGCGGTGACGTATCGGGCGTGGTCGAGAAAATAGGCAGCGAGGTCAAAGAATTTGCCGTTGGTGACAAGGTCTATTACATGCCACTGGTTCTGGAAGGGCCTGGCAGCTACGCGCAATATCACGTCGCCGACAAAAGCATCGTTGCACGCAAACCCGCCAATCTCTCGCATATCGAGGCGGCCAGCTTCAAACCGGCAAATCAGTGCTCATCCACGCCGGCGCCGGTGGCGTGGGCAGCTTCGCCATCCAACTAGCCAAAGCAATGGGCGCCTATGTGTTTACCACCTGCAGCGAGCGCAGCATCGGCCTGCCGAAGAGCCTGGGTGCGGATCGTGTCATTGACTACCAAAAAGAAGACTATGCCGCGGTGATCGAGAAAGAGACCGATGGTGCCGGCATCGACCTCGTGCTTGACACGATCGGCGGTGACACCATCAAGCGCAGCTTCACCATCCTCAAGCCTTCCGGCCGCCTCGTCTCGATCGTCGATATTCCACAGCCGCAAAATTTGCTTGCGGCATGGGACAAGAACGTCACGTTGCACTTCGTCTTTGCGACGCAATACGGCGCGAAGCTTGAGCGCCTCCGCGAGCTCATCGAACGCGGCCAGATCCGCCCTGTGATCGATTCGGTACTCCCCCTGACAGAGGTTGCCAAGACGCATGAAAAGCTGCAGCAGGGAGGGGTGCGAGGTAAAATCATCCTCGAGCCCGGAGTGTAGAGCAACACATGATCATTCGCGGCGGTGAAAACAACTATCCGTCTGAGGTCGAACCGGTCCTGCTCGAAGCGCCCGGCGTGCGCGACGCGGTGATCATGGGTCTAGCGGATGAAACCTGGGGCGAAATCGTCGTCGCGGCTGTGGTGCTGGACGGTACTGAAGCCGGCGCGAACGCGGACGCAATCATCGCCCACCGTAAGCAGCACCTGGCCAGCTACCGCTGCCCGGAGCGCATCCTTTTCGTCGACGAAATGCCGCTCAACGCCGCCGGCAAAGTTCTACGCCATGAGCTGGTGAAGCAGATATCTGCGCAAATCTGATTCCGACGGCGCGCCTTGTGCAGCGCCTGCGTTCAAGGTGGACTCATGCACAGCATCATTGCCTTGTGCACAGCAGCCTTGCATTGTGTAGCGCTGTTCAGGGAGGGAAGAAGGCACTATGACAAACATCGTAAATCGGCAAATTAGACTGGCGGGCCGACCGCAAGGTCTGCCCAAATCAAGCGATTGGCAATTGACCGAAGTGCCGGTGCCCGACCTGCAGGATCGCCAAGTGTTGGTCAAAATTCACTATATTTCCGTCGATCCGGCGATGCGCGGCTGGATGAATGATCAGGACAGCTACGTGCCAGCACTGAAGCTCGGCAGCGTGATGCGCGCCCTCACGGTCGGCCAGGTTGTGGCCAGCCAAAACCCCGCCTTCGCCGCCGGAGATTTCGTCGCCGGCATGGATGGCGTGCAGGAATATGCCATTTCCGATGGCGGCTTTCTGATGCAGGCCGATACCAGCCTGGCGCCGCTGCCCGCCTATCTCAACAGCTTGGGCATCGCCGGCCTGACCGCCTATTGCGGCCTGATCGAAGTTGGCCGACCAAAATCAGGCGAGACAGTTGTCGTCTCCGGCGCCGCCGGCTCGGTTGGTGCCCATACCGGGCAGATCGCCAAGATCAAAGGCTGCCGCGCCGTTGGTATTGCCGGTGGCGCCAAGAAATGCGCCTTCCTCATCGACGAACTCGGGTTTGACGCGGCGATTGATTACAAGAACGAATCCCTCAGTGACGGCCTGGCGCGCACCTGCCCCGATGGTATCGATATTTTCTTCGATAATGTGGGCGGCGAAGCCCTGGATGCGGCACTGGCCTGCATCAATTTCAAAGCCCGCGTGGTGATCTGCGGCGCCATCTCGCAATATAACAACACCACGCCGATTGTCGGCCCGAGCAATTATCTCAGCCTGCTGATCCTGAGCGGCCGGCTGGAAGGCTTTATTTATCTCAACTGGCGCGAACAATGGCCGGCCATGATCCGCGAGATGGCAACATGGCGCAGCGAAGGAAGGCTAAAATGCCCCGATGATATCGTCGAAGGTGGCATCAAAGCGTTTCCGGAGACCCTGCTGCGGCTATTCTCAGGTGACAATCTCGGCAAGCTGATGATTAAGGTTACCGACTGATTCTAGCGGCCACCAATTTCCCTGAGCACAAAGACCCGCAGCGCGCTCGATAAATTGCCCTCACGCGTGCGGTCGACCTCGCTGACTAGAGCGCCGAGCGTTTCCTGCCGAGCGGCGGCGATATCCTTCAGCGCCTGCCAAAACTCCGGTTCCAGCGACACGGACGTACGGTGGCCGTCTATGGCGACGGAATATTTGCCAATTACCTGCGCCATAGTTAGTACCAACGGGTCATAAGAATGGCCCGTTGTATGTTCCCTCAAAGGCCGGGCGAGCGCGTCCGCGCTCTTGGCTACCTCGTATTAACTCGGGCGCGCGGTCGCGCTTGCCGGAAGGTGCTGCACAAGGCGCATCGCCTTCCGGAATGACGCCTCGTATACGCCGCTCCCCCATCGCCAGCACTATTTGCTCGGGCCGACCATCTTCAGGGGGTCAACCCATTTATCGAATTCGGTTTCGCTTAAAAGACCGAGCGCCAGTGCCGCTTCCTTAAGCGTGGTGCCATCTGTGTGCGCTTTTTTCGCTGCCTTGGCCGCATTGTCATAGCCGATATAGGGGTTGAGCGCGGTCACCAGCATCAGCGATTCATGCAGGAGCTGCTCGATGCGGTCATGATTGGCCTCAATGCCGCGCACGCAATTATCGGAGAAGCTGCGCGCGCCATCGGCCAGCAGGCGGATCGATTGCAGCAGATTGTAGATCATCACCGGCTTGAACACGTTGAGCTCGAAATGACCGTTTGAGCCGGCGATGGTGATGGTGGTGTGATTACCCATCACCTGGGTGCAGACCATAGTCAGCGCTTCTGATTGGGTCGGGTTGACCTTACCCGGCATGATCGAGGAGCCGGGCTCATTGGCCGGCAGGGACAATTCACCGATGCCGCAGCGCGGCCCCGAGCCCAACATGCGCACATCATTGGCGATCTTCATGAAGCTGGCGGCGATGGTGTTGAGCGCACCCGACATCTCGATCAGCGCGTCATGGGCAGCAAGCGCCTCGAATTTATTCTCCGCCGTCTCGAACGGCAGGCCGGTCAACTTGGCCGCCTCGGCTGCGAAGGCTTTATCGAATCCGACACGGGAATTAAGCCCGGTGCCGACCGCCGTGCCGCCCTGAGCGAGCTGGCAGAGACGCGGCAATGCCGCCTTCACACGCGCCATGCCGTATTTTACCTGGGTCGTGTAGCCGGAAAACTCCTGCCCCAATGTAAGCGGCGTTGCGTCCTGCAAATGGGTGCGGCCGATCTTGACCACGCGCTTGAACTCCGTCGCCTTGGCGTGGAGAGATTCATGCAGAACTGCAAGCCCCGGTAATAATTCCGACGTGACCTGCTCAACGGCGGCAATATGCATGGCCGTCGGGAACGTATCGTTGGAGGATTGGCCGCGATTGCAATGATCATTGGGATGCACCGGGATCTTCATGCCCATGGGCTTGCCCATGATTTCCGCCGCCCGGTTAGCGATTACTTCATTGGCGTTCATGTTGGATTGGGTGCCCGAGCCGGTCTGCCAGACAACCAGGGGGAAATGATCATTAAGATCACCAGCAATTACCTCGCGCGCCGCTTGTTGCAGCGCCTTGGAGATGTTCTTCGGCAAATCGCCCTGACGCAGATTAACGCGTGCGGCGGCGAGTTTGACGATACCGAGAGCGCGAACCAGCGGCTCCGGCATGCGTTCTCCGCCAATTTTAAAATTCTGCAGGCTGCGCTGTGTTTGCGCGCCCCAATAGCTGGCGGCCGGCACTTTGATCTTGCCGATTGAATCGCTTTCCGTGCGGGTCATCATTTTCTGGCTCATGACTTTGCATCCTCTTTGCGCTTGAACGAGGTGTCATAGCACAACACGGCCCGGCTATGTCACAATGGAGATGGATAGAATTTAATATTTGGCTGTCATAGTTTAGATTCTATCCTCCAACGCCCCCACAAGCCGCCAGAGTTTCGATCCCGTCATGGCAAATATCACCATCCCCAATAAGCCGGCACCGGCCGACGCAATGAAACAAGCCATGGGCGATCAACGCGCTGGGCGCCTGGATGCGGCGGAAGCGGGTTATCGCCGCGTGCTCGGCGCTATCCCCACCTATGCCAACGCCAATCATCTGCTTGGCCTAATCCTCACCCAATCCGAGCGCGCCAAGGAGGCGGTCCCCCTGCTCAAGCGCGCCGTTAACGCAGCGCCTGAAAGCACGCAATTCGCCGGCAATCTGGCCCAAGCCTGTCGCCTCGCCGGGCGCCCCAAAGATGAAGTGACGGCACTTCAGGCGGCGCAGAAACTCTCGCCGGATGATGTCCAATTGCTGCATCGCCTATGCGCCGAGCTGATCAAGCTGCGCCGCTATAAGGACGTTATCAGCGTAGCCTCTCGCGCCGCCGAGATCGACCCTAGCAGCGCGCTCGCTTACAACAATCTCGGCGTGGCGCTGCAAGCTCTGGAGCGCGCCAAAGAGTCCGAGGCTGCCTACCGAAACGCCCTCAAACATTCGCCGGAATATCCGCAGGCCTTAAGCAAACTCGGCGTAGTACTGCAGTGTTTGACGTCAGCGCCTATGGAACAAACTAGTCGGATTTCATAAGGGAGGGTTTCTGGCTCATCGAAGTGACCGAAGGGAACGAAGATGAGACAGAAATTGCAGACACGCCAGACCGGTG
>Ga0114999_10000765_pt1 | contig 47136 bp, 24 predicted proteins | sample ArcticOcean_MG_C_3_FD_89820 | JGI IMG/M metagenome (GOLD analysis project Ga0114999, IMG submission 89820) | Marine microbial communities from western Arctic Ocean - ArcticOcean_MG_CB8_126 | ecosystem: Environmental > Aquatic > Marine > Oceanic | place: Arctic Ocean: Canada Basin | collected...
AGTGTCCGTCGATCGAGTCCAGCTCATCCTGGAAACAACGGTTTTGATCACTGGCTGAGTGCACCGAACTTCTACGACAACAATGCGATTCTGTCGTTGATGGGGAAGGCGGTGCAGACTAAGGGCGAGAGTTCGATGGTGGCTGTTGATGCGGCGTTGGAGTGGATCGGCCACGACGTCAAGAAAGAGCATCCCTTCCTGGCCGTCGTCTGGTTCGGGTCGCCACACTCACCCCATCGCGCCGTCGCACAGGACCGCAAACACTATGCCGATCAGCCGATGCGCAACCAGCACTTCCTGGGCGAGGTGACAGGAATGGATCGGGCGTTTGGCAAACTACGAGACGCCCTGGGCCCGCTGGGGATCCGCGAGAACACGATCCTGTGGTATTGCAGTGACAATGGTGCGTTGCCTCGGGTCGGTTCGGCCGGGAAGTTCCGAGGTCGCAAGGGGCAGATTTACGAAGGCGGGTTGCTGGTGCCATCGATTCTCGAGTGGCCGGCTCGGATTAAGTCGCCTGCCACGACGTCGATTCGTTGCAACACGTGCGACATTTATCCGACATTGCTGGAGATTGTCGGGGCCAAGGCCAGGCATCAGCCGACTCTCGATGGCGTGAGTTTGTTGGGAGTGGTCGATGGCAAGACCACGACGCGTCCGCAGCCGATGGGGTTCTGGGACTATCGGACCGGCGGCATCAGTACTCCTTCGGCCAAGTGGATGGCCGACCTGCTGGCCGCTCAGCAGAACGGCAGCGACCTGCCGGCTCATGTATCGAGCCAACAGGCGGCTCGATTACCCAGTCCGGCTCATCCGCGGAATCGCTTTCCCGGTCACGCTGCGTGGGTTGAAGGAGACTGGAAGTTGCACCGGGTTGAAGGGGCTGAGGGGGGGGTTCGATTCGAGTTGTACGACTTGAAAACGGATCCGTTCGAGAAGACGAATGTGGCGGCGAAGTCTCAGGAACGGTTGTCGGAGTTGAAACCGGCCCTGAGGCGATGGCTAGAATCGGTTGTGGGCAGTTATAACGGTGACGACTATCTTGGCGGTGGGCGGAACAAGCGAGATTGATGAACAAGGCATTCGTCAGGGAACCGGAATTCGACGGACGCGCTTTTTGTCCGCGGTGTGGGCAACTGGGGACCGCAGTGCAATCGGTGACGCTGGACGCTTTTGTGCAGCCGGAGTCTCGAGGCGACCTGGGCGATGATGCCTGGTTCTGTGGCTTCGGTCGCTGCGACGTGGCCTATTTCAACCTCTTCGAATCCACAGTGACCACGGGTCAGTTGACCTGCGGAGTCTATCCGATGGACTTGCAGGCTCCGATTTGTGGTTGCTTTGGGTTGCGGATGACCGACATCGAGGCCGACGTTGCCGAGGGGCATCCATCCCGGCTACGTGAACTGGCCGCACGATCCAAGAGCGATGAGGCCCATTGCCAGACGGTCGCGGCTGACGGTCGTTGCTGTATGCAGGAGGCGCAACGGATCTACTTCCGGCTCAGTGGGGCAATGGACTGAATCCTCCGGGCACTCCCCGGCCTCAGACGGGGAACCTGGACCATCGTGGGTGTCTCGCCAGGCTCGTCACGGTAGGATGATGGCCGACTCAACCGCTGGCCTGTGTTCCAGGGCCTGGTGCGATTGAGACAGGAGTAACCGGCATGATTCTCTTCGCCCGGCCAGGTGACCTGCGGCATTGGCCGACGAGTGTGGGCTTGGTCGTCATCGCCCTGGTGGTGACGATCCTGGTGACTTCGCAACGCTCACATGCCGGTGACGCGATGCCATTCGCCAAGCTGGGTGCGGACTTCCAGAAGACGGTCCGGCCATTGCTGAGCAAGTACTGCCTGGGCTGTCACTCGACGAAGAAGAAAATTGGCGAACTGGATTTCGAGCAGTTCACCACCCTGGCCGCCGTCCGTAAGGGGACAAAGTCGTGGTTGAAAGTGGTCGAGATGCTCGAGAACGGCGAGATGCCGCCGAAGAAGTCAGCCCAGTTGACGGCCAATCAACGCAAGACGCTGGCCAACTGGGTGGAACGTTACCTGCACGCCGAGGCGTTGGCCCGGGCAGGAGATCCGGGGCCGGTGGTGTTGAGACGGCTGAACAACGCCGAGTACACTTTCACGATCCGCGACCTGACCGGCGTGTCGCTGGATCCGGCGCGTGAGTTTCCGACCGAGGGAGCCGCCGGCGAAGGATTCACCAATACGGGCAACGCCCTGGTGATGTCTCCGGCACTGCTGCGGAAGTACCTTGATGCCGGACAGCATGTCGCCCGCCACGCGATGCTGGTACCCGATGGGATTCGGTTCTCGATGGGTTCCAGTCGCCGCGACTGGACCGACCAGCTTCTTTCCGAGATCCGGGGCTTCTACGGTCAATTTACCACCACGGTCAAGCTGCACTCGCACTACAACCTGCCGAAGATGTCCCACTTGGGGAATGCCGGCCAGGTGCCTCTGGAACCGTACTTCGCCGCGACGCTTGTCGAGCGGGCCGCGTTGACGGCGGGGCAGACGAAGATCGAAGACGTTGCGAACAAGCACGGGCTCAGTACCCGGTACCTGTGGCGGTTGTGGTCGGAATTGAACAAGAAAGATCAGTCATTCCTGTTGGCCGACCTGGGTCGTCGATGGCGCGAGGCGAAGCCAGGACAGGAAAAGGCCCTGGCCGAATCGGTCAAGGGGTGGCAGCGTGGGTTGTGGATGTTCAATCCCGTGGGCCTGATCGGCAAGAAGGGCAGCCGGCCTCGCTGGATGGAAGCCGCCACCCCGGTACTGACCGCCCAGTCGTTGCGGCTCAAGATCCCCGCGGCCAAACCCAGCGACAAGAAAGACGACACAAAGAAGCCGGCCGACGTGGCCGAAAAAGTCGTCGTGTCGCTTGTCGTCACTGCCGCCGGTGATGGCAACACAGGTGACTTTGTCGTTTGGGAGCGGCTCCGACTGGTTCTCAAGGACAAGCCCGACATCCTGGTCAAGGATGTCGTCAAGGACGGCCCGTTCGGCAAACACCCCGATGGAACGCCGGTCGATGCGGCTTCGATCTGTGTGCAGGCGCCGGCCGTGATTCAACTCGAACTTCCCGTGGATGTCGCGGGAGGGCGAGAACTGGTGGCCACGGTCCGGCTGGACGCCCGAACCGGAGCACGTGGCAGTGCACAGGTCGAGTTGGTGTCCGGGGCTGGGACGACCACCGATGGACTCAAGGTCAGCGAGGTCAATGTGACCTACGGCAAGGTCAATATCGGGGCCGATGTTCGAGAGGTTGCGTTCCACAACGCGGTGCTGGTCGGGGAGAACAGCGCGGCGCGAGATCGGTTTGAGACGGCCATGAAAGACCACCGCAAACTGTTTCCCGCGGCGGTGTGTTACACGCAAATTGTTCCGGTCGATGAACTGCTGACGTTGACCCTGATGTATCGTGAGGACGATCACCTGGTGCGGTTGATGCTCACCAAGCAGCAGGTGGCGAAGCTCGAGAAGCTCTGGGACCAATTGATCTATGTCAGCCACGAGCCGTTCCGGCTCTCCGACGTGCTGGACTCGTTGCTGGAGACGACGATCGACCACCCCCAGGAGGGGATCTTCGACCAGATGGTCAAGGACGTTCGCAAGCGAACCGAGCGATTTCGCCAGCGGTTGAAGGTGACCGAGCCCAAACACCTCGACGCTGTGATCGACCTGGCCGAGCGAGCGTGGCGGCGTCCCCTGGATTTCGACGATCGAGCCGCGTTGCGGGGGTTGTACCGAAAGTTGCGAAGCTTGGACCTCTCGCACGATGCCGCCATCCGGATGGCCGTGGCCCGGGTCTTTGTCTCCTCGTCGTTTCTCTATCGACTCGAAGAAGCGGCCACTGGTGAGACGCCCGCCGATGTCAGTGCCTGGGAACTCGCCAGCCGGCTGAGCTACTTCCTGTGGTCAACGACTCCGGATGCCCAGTTGCGGCAGGCGGCGGCATCGGGTCGCCTGTCCGAGAGTGGGCCGCTGTTGTACCAGTCGCGTCGTCTGCTGAGCGATCCGCGGGTTCGGCGGTTGGCCGCCGAGTTCGCCTGCCAGTGGATCCACGTGCACAACTTCGATCCCAACATCGAGAAGAGCACGAAGCAATTTCCGGAGTTCAAGAAGTTGCGTGGTGACATGTACGAGGAGACGGTCCGCTTCTTCACCGACCTGTTCCAACAGGATCGCTCGCTGCTGCGGCTGCTCGACTCGGATCACACGTTCGTCAACAGGCGGCTGGGCGACTTCTACGGCATCCCGGGGTTGAAGGGTGACGGTTGGCAGAGGGTGGATGGAGTTCGCAAGTTCGGACGTGGTGGAGTGCTGGGGTTGGCCACGACGCTGGCGACCCAGTCGGGCGCCACGCGGACCAGTCCGATTCTGCGAGGCAACTGGATCAGCGAGGTGCTGTTGGGTGAGCGGTTGCCGCGGCCGCCGAAGAACGTGCCGCAACTGGCCGATGAAGTGCCCGTGGGACTCAGCGAACGGCAGTTGATCGAGCGTCACAGCAAGGATGAGGCCTGCGCGAAATGCCACTCGAGAATCGATCCATTCGGTTTCGCGCTGGAGCACTACGATGCCATCGGCAGGCGTCGAGAAAAGAGCGCCGGCGGGGTCGCGATCGACTCGAAGACGACATTGCCCGATGGCACGAAGATTGACGGCATCGACGGATTGCGCGGATACCTGCTGAAGCAGCGGAGAGAGGCTTTCCTGCGTCAATTCTGCCGCAAGTTGCTCGGTTATGCCCTGGGACGGGAATTGCAGTTGTCGGATCGGCCGCTCGTCGATGAAATGCTCAGACGGCTGGCCGGGAAGAACTATCGTTTCTCAGTGGCTGTTGAGACAATCGTAAGCAGCCGACAGTTTCGGATGATTCGCGGGACACCCGCAGACAGAGGCAAACCATGACATATCGATTCTCACGTCGAACGTGGTTGCGTGGTGCCGGCGTCACGATGGCACTGCCGTGGATGGAATCGTTGCCGGTCTGGGGTGACGAGCCGGCCAGGAGTTCAAATCCGGGTAGCCAGGCACCGGTACGGCTGGGTGTGCTGTTTGCCGGAAACGGCTTCCACGCCGGTCACTGGTGGGCCAAGGGCGCCGGTTCGACGATGGAACTGGGCAAGGTGCTCGAGCCGATCGCTGAATTCCGCGAGAAGATGACCTTCGTGGAAGGGCTGTATAACGAGCAGGCCCTGAAGGGCAATATTCACAGTTCTCAGACGGGCAACATTCTCTCGGGCGCATCACTTGCTCCCGGCGGCGATATCGTCAGCGGAACAAGTTTCGACCAGGTCATTGCCCAGCACTACGGCCGCTCGACGCGGGTGCCGAGCCTGGTGCTGGGGTGCGAGCGATCCAATCCGGGGATCCACAAGAACTACTCGATGCTCTACAGCTCACACATCTCGTGGAGTTCCCCGACCACGCCGACGCCGCTGGAACTGTATCCGGCCCTGGCGTTTGACCGGTTGTTCAAGAACCGGGTGAAGAAGGGTGAGCAGAGCGTGCTGGATGCGGTTCTGGGAGAGGCGTCCCGGTTTCGCAAGAAGGTCAGCCGTCGCGACCGCCAGAAGCTGGACGAATACCTGAATTCGGTTCGCGAGGTGGAGCAGCGGATCGACCGGGCCGGCCAGAAGGGGGAATTGCAGGGCTGGCGACCGACCCTGGAGAAGCCGAACATCCCGCGGCCTCCCGAGGGCCTTCCCCAGAACATTGCCGACCACGCCAAGCTGATGTGCGACATCGTGGTTCTGGCCTTCCAGACTGATATGACACGCGTCTGCACGCTGAAGCTCAACAACGACCACAGTTACCTGCAGTTTCCGCACCTGGGAGTCGAGGTGGGCCACCACGAACTGTCGCACTCGGATCGTGGCAAGCAGTCGCCGGACTGGCTGAAGGTGAACCACTTTTTCATGGAGCAGTACGCCTACATCGCCCGCAAGCTGGATGCGATCCAGGAGGGCGAGCGAACCGCGCTGGATAACTCGATGCTGATGATGTGCTCGAGCATGATGTCGGGGATTCACGACGCGACCCAGTTGCCGGTAGTGTTGCTGGGTCGCGGTGGCGGAAAGCTCGAAACCGGTCGGGTGCTCAGTTACAACGGCAAGCCCAACCGCAAGATGTGCAGCCTGTATCTCTCGTTGATGGAGAAGTGCGGTGTGCGGCTGACGGCGTTTGGTGACTCGACGGCCAGGCTGGCCGAGGTCTGAACCGGGGCCGGCCTGGTTACCGGTTCCATCGTGCGGTGCGGACGTGGGATGGCTTGTCCGCATCGGTCCAGGCGAAGAACAGGTCGTTGCCGAGACGTTCCATGCGAGGGAACCCCGACGAGCGGCTTGCCAAGGTCCGCGTCAGCCGCCGCGGCGGCGTCATTGTTCCGTCGCTGTGAACCACCCGCCAGCAAATCTCGGCGGCCTTGCCATCGACCTTGAGCCACGACACCGCGGCGGTGTTCGTGTCGACCAGGACGATGTCGACACGCCCGGCCGAGCCGTCGTCGTCGACACGGATCGTCTTGCCGAACGTCTTCGCCGAGTCCCGCGAGAATCGGACTCGGACTTGCGGATGGGCCTCGGCATCGGTGAACCAGGCGACGGCGACCGACTTGCCGTGAGTGTCGACCGACGGGCCGTTGACCGGGCAGCCCGCGATCACCCAGTTGTCGGCGTTCACTCGGCCCGCACGTCGCACCTGGCCGGCGTTCAGGATCGAGGATCCAATGTCGCGGACTTCGCCTGCAGAACGGTCTCGAAACACCACGTAGGGATTGCCGCTGGAGAGCAGCACGGCGCCCGTCTGGCAACACTCGCAAACGCGTGGGTCGACGACTCGTTCGGGACCCAGTCTCCCGTCTCGGTCCAGAGTGCAATACCGCAGGGCCATCTCGCCACCTTCTTTGACCATCTTGCGTCCGTCGAGCCAAAAGACCCCGAAGGTTCGCTTGTCGACCGGGATGATCGATACGAAACCGTGTTCGGTCGGAGTGCCGTCGCGGTGAGGTGACAGGGGTGGAGACCAGGATTGGCCGTGGTTGTGCGAAAGGCTCAGCTTGACGTCATACGAGTAGGTTCCCGACGAGCTCTTTTGCAACCAGTGGGCGACCAGTGTCCCGTCTGCCAACGCCGACAACGACGGGAAATCGGCCCAGTTGACAAACCAGTCGTTGCCCGTGGCGATGGTTCTTGGCTGGGACCAGCCGTCGGTTTTCCAGAACGAGAACTTCAGCGTGGCCCTTCGGCCCGGACCTCGCTCGATCCAACTCAGGTACAACCGCCCGTCGGCTCCTCGTAACAGGTTCGGTTCGCCACTGGGACGGCCCGCGGGGCAGGGCACTTCGATGCCATCCGCCTTGAATCCCAGTGCCTTGGGCGAGTCTCCGCACTCCGCCCGATCGGCTCCAGTCAACGCCAACGCCAGCAGGAGAATCGAGACAAGTTTCATGGTCACACCGAATCGGGGTCAGAGCTTGAATAGTGAATCGTGGTCGGCGTTTTGGGGAAATGCCGAGACCGGGTCAGACACTATTCACTATTCAAGCTCTGACCCCAAGCCTGTTGGGGAGAGGGGGGGGGAGGTTCGGATTCAAGTGGGGGGGGGGGGTTGTTAGAATGATCAGCGAGGGCTGATGTGTTTTTTAGTGTTTCGGCAGGAGTCTCATGCTTCGACTCGGACCTACTACTGTTTGGCTGTCGGTTGTGTTGTTGTGTGCTTCGTCGACGGTATGCGGGGGCGACGAGAAGACTCTGACGTTTGAAGCCGACATCCGGCCGATATTCCGGTCGCATTGCTACGACTGCCACGGTTCGACGCCGGAAAAGAAGGGGAAGCTGGATCTGCGATTGGCTCGGCTGATGATTGCCGGTGGCGAGTCGGGTCCGGCGATTGTTGCCGGTGAACCGGACAAGAGTTTCTTGGTACAGCGACTCAGGGACGGATCGATGCCCCCGGGGGATACCCGGATCAGTGCCGGGGAACTTGCCAGAATCACCCGCTGGATCGCCCAGGGTGCCAAGACGGCACGCCCCGAGCCGAAGGAGATTGGCTCGGGGTTGGGAATTTCACCTGAAGAGCGATCCTGGTGGGCTTTCCAGCCGATCACGCGAGCGGCGTTGCCAATTCGGGTCGGGCAGGAACGTGTGCGGACGGCGATCGATTCGTTCGTGCTGGCCCGGTTGAAAGAGAAGAAACTCGGCTTTGCGGCGGACGCTGACCGGTTGACCCTGATGAAGCGCGTGTACATTGACCTGCTGGGGCTGCCACCGACCTATGAGCAGGCCCAGGCGTTCATTGATGACAAGAGTGCTGATGCTTACGAGCGGTTGATCGACAGTTGTCTCGAGTCGCCTCACTACGGCGAACGATGGGGCCGTCATTGGCTCGACGTGGCCGGCTATGCCGACTCGGAAGGCTACACCAATGATGACCGGGTGCGTCCGTACGCCTACAAGTTTCGCGACTACGTGATCCGGGCGCTCAACAGTGATATGCCATTTGACCGGTTCATCCAGGAACAGTTGGCAGGCGACGAGATGGTTGTCGGGCCGCTGAAGAACCTGGGGCCTCACCAGGTCCAGAAACTGGTGGCGACGGGTTTCCTGCGGATGGCCGCCGATGGGACCGGCAGCAATCCGGCTGATGCCGCGGTGGCCAAGAACCAGGTTATGGCCGACACGATCAAGATCGTCAGTTCGGCCCTGCTGGGGCTGTCTGTCGGCTGTGCCCAGTGTCACGACCACCGCTACGACCCGATCTCACAGGTCGACTACTACCGGGTTCGTGCTGTCTTCGAACCGGGGTACGACTGGAAGGCGTGGCGGAATCCCAGTCAACGACGCGTGTCGCTGTACACCGACGCCCAGAAAGCGGTTCGCGCCGGGGTCCAAAAAGAGATCAACGTGGTCAACACGGAAAAGAACGCCAAGCAGCAGAAGTACATCCAGGAGGCGCTCGAGAAGGAATACGCCCGCTACGACGAGCCGCTGCGTGGCGAAATGCGAAAGGCCAAGATGACGCCCGGCGACAAGCAAACCGACAAGCAGAAGGCATTGCTGAAAAAGTATCCGAACCTCAATGTCAACGGCGGGAACCTCTACCAGTACAACTCGAAGCGGGCTGACGAGATCAAGGCGTACGCACCGAAGATCGCCAAGATCCAGGCGAAGATCCCGGTCGAAGAATTCGTCCGGGCGTTGACCGAAAATGTCGGCAAGCCCGGCGGGCAACCCAAGACATTCCTGTTCCACCGCGGTGACCATCGTCAGGCCAGGCAGGAGGTGGCTCCTGGTGGTCTGACGGTGACTGCTCCGGATGGAGCCCAGTTTGCGATCGCGGGCGATGATGCTCAGGTTACCTCCAGCGGTCGTCGGCTGGCGTTTGCCCGTTGGTTGACCAATGGTCGCCACCCGTTGGTGGCCCGCGTGCTGGTCAATCGCGTGTGGCTGCATCATTTCGGACGCGGCATCGTCACCACCCCAGACGAATTCGGCAAGCTCGGTACCAGGCCGACTCACCCCAGGCTGCTCGACTGGCTGGCGTCCTACTTTGTCGAGAGTGGTTGGAGCCTGAAGGAACTGCACCGGGTGATGATGCGGTCGACGGCGTATCGCCAGGCCTCGTTGCGGCACGTCCAGGGGGATGACCTGGATGGGTCGAATTCACTGTACTGGCACAAAACGGTCCAGCGACTCGACGCGGAGATCGTGCGGGACCGGATCCTGGCGGTCAGCGGGACGTTGGATCGCAAGATGTACGGACCGCCGGTCGGCCTGAAAGCTGACGACGCGGGTCAGATTTCCGTCGGCGGACCGGATCGTCGTAGTGTCTACGTCCAGAACCGGCGGACGCAGCCGGTGGCGTTACTGCAGGTCTTCGATCAGCCGGTGATGACGGTCAATTGCAGCAAGCGTGGGAAATCGACCGTGGCGTTGCAGTCGCTGCTGATGATGAACAGCGAGGCCGTTCTGAAGTACGCCCTCGCGATGGCCGATAGGGTCAACAAGCAGGCCAGGCCTAGTGCGGATGCCGAGTTGGTCAAGGGGTTGGAGGTGCCGTTTGACCTGAAGAACTACTTCTCGAACATGGGCGTGTGGCGGGTGGGATACGGACACATCGATGCGGCCGCGGCGGGTAAGAACGCGACCGTCGCGGCGGTGAAATTTACCCGTTTCACGGTGTTCGAGCAGAGTCGTTGGCAGAGTGGCAAGGGGCAGGGCAAGGGGCTGGCCGGGTTGTCGTTCCTGACGAAGGCCGGTGGACATCCCGAAGGCAAAACCACCCGGCCGATCCGTCGCTGGATTGCCCCCTTGGATGGGCATCTATTGGTCAAGGGATCGCTCGGATGCCCATCCAAGAACGGAGACGGCGTGGGCGTGACGGTCTACAGCAGTCGGCTGGGATCGCAGGGCTCGTGGAAAGTCCACGCCGGAGGAGTCGAGTACATGGTGGACTTCGACGTGAAGAAGGGAGACATCATCGACACGATCGTCGACGAGCAGTCGTCCAAGACGTCGGACTCGTTCAGCAACGAGTTCACTCTCTCGCTGTCGGATGTCGCCGCCGGAACCACTGTGGCATACAAGTCTCAGGACGCCGTCAAGGAGCCGCCCAAGCCGTCGATGTTCACCTTGGGGGCTCCGATTGCCGACCAATTGGTGTACGCCTGGCGATTGGCCTACGTCCGCCGGCCGACCCGGGAAGAGGCCGAGTTGGCCGTCAGTTACCTGAAGGGACAATTGGTGTTGCTCTCGGAGCAGGGCAACAAGAACCCCGTCCGCCAGGCGATGACCAATTTCTGCCAGGCATTGATAAGTTCCAACGAGTTCTTGTATTCAGATTGAGGATGCAGGATTGATGACCAGTTTCTTGGAATCGTTCGAAATGATGAATCAGGACCAACCCACCATTCCGTCGGTGTCGCGACGTGAATTCCTATCCCGCAACGTGTTGGGTCTCGGATCGGTCGCGCTGGCGACGCTGTTGCAGCAGGACAACCTGCTGGCAACTCCGGCCAACGTTCCTCGCGGGCCGGCGAGCTACGACCTGCTGCCCAAGCAGCCGCATTTTGCTCCGCGGGCCAGGTCGATGATCTCGCTGTTCATGCATGGCGGTCCGGCGCATATGGAGCTGACCGACCCCAAGCCCGAACTGACCCGGATGGATGGCAAGACCTTCCAGGGTGACATCTCTTACAGCTTCATCAAGCGGGCCAGCAAACGGCTGATGGGCGCGCGGTGGAAGTTCCGACCACGCGGTGAGTGTGGGACCGAGATCTCCGAATTGCTGCCCAATATCTCGGATGTCGTCGACGACATTTGTGTCATCCGTTCGATGCACACCGGCTACAACGGCCACGAGGTTTCGATCCGCTACATGCACTCGGGTATTCCCTCGGTAACAGGTCGCCCCACGCTCGGGTCGTGGCTGCTCTACGGGTTGGGCTCGGAAACCGAGAACCTGCCGGCCTACATGGTGATGACCGACCCGGGTGGGCATCCCGTCGACGGGATCCACAACTGGTCCAACGGCTGGATGCCCACGCTGTTCCAGGGAACAGTGCTGCGGCCGAAGAATCCGAGGATCCTGAATCTCGACGCACCACCGACGGTGCGTGGCCGGGTGCAGGAACAGAACCTGTCGTTTCTGGCCAAGCTGAACAAGCGGCATGCGAAGAAGCATCCGGGTGAGAACGACTTGGAGGCGAGGATTGCCTCGTACGAACTCGCCGCCCGGATGCAGACTTCGGCCAAGGAGGCCCTGGACATCACCCAGGAAACCAGGGCCACCCACCAGATGTACGGGCTGGATGACCCGGTGACCCGCGAGTACGGCACGCGTTGCCTGATCGCCCGCCGGTTGGTCGAGCGGGGAGTCCGCTTCGTGCAGTTGTTCCTCAACGGTCAGCCCTGGGACAACCACACCAACATCAAGTCGGCGCTGCCGGCAGCCTGTCGGCGGACCGACAAGCCGGCCGCCGCGCTGGTCAAGGACCTGAAGCGGAGTGGCCTGCTGGATTCGACGATCGTCCACTGGGGTGGCGAGATCGGCCGGTTGCCGGTGACCGAGGGCGACCCGATGTCCGGTGGCCGCGACCACAACGGGCAGGGTTTCACCAACTGGCTGGCCGGTGGGGGTATCAAGGGGGGGATGACCTATGGCGAGACCGACGAGATCGGACACCGGGCGGTCGTTGACAAGGTGACCCCCAATGACTTCCAGGCGACGTTGCTGCATCTCTTCGGGATCGACTACCAGAAGCTGTTCTTCTTCCACAACGGGCAGCAGCAGCAATTGACCAATGGCCGGCCGGCCCGCGTCGTCCAGGACATCCTGTCTTGAGATTCACGGCACTCCTCACGCTCGCGATGTTCTGTCCGGCCGTGACCGCCGGAGCGGAACCCGTCGCGGTTGATTACGTGTCACAGGTCAAGTCGATCTTCAAGAAACGCTGCTATGCGTGCCATGGATCGCTGAAGCAGAACGCCGGATTGCGACTGGACACCGGCCAGCTGATCCGTAAGGGGAGCGAGAACGGGGCGATCATCCAGGCGACTGCTCCGGAGAAGTCGCTGCTGCTGAAGCGGGTGATGCACGAGGATGCCGACCAGCGAATGCCGCCGATCGGCATGCCGCTGTCCGATGAGGAGATCCGGGCGATTCGCCGGTGGATCGCTGCCGGCAGCCCGTCGCCGGCCGGCGAGGAGCCCGAGGAGGATCCCCGGGACCACTGGGCGTTCCGGCGACCGGTGCGACCCGCGCTGCCCGAGATTTCTGGCCCCGGCTGGGCTCTCAACGCGATCGACCACTTCCTGCACGCCGAGTGGGACCGGCGAAAGCTGGTCCCCGTCCCCGATGCCGATCCGGCTTCACTGCTTCGTCGTGTTCATCTCGACCTGGTCGGATTACCGCCGTCCCGGGACGAACAGGTCGCCTTCGCGGCCGATCCGTCGCAGGAGCACTACCGGCGGGTGGTGGATCGGCTGCTGGCTTCGCCACGGTATGGGGAACGCTGGGGACGGCACTGGATGGACGTGTGGCGGTATTCCGACTGGTACGGACGCCGCAAGCAAAACGACGTTCGCAACAGTGCGCCCCAGATCTGGCGATGGCGAGACTGGATCATCGACTCGCTGAACAGTGACAAGGGATACGGGCGGATGGTCCAGGAGATGCTGGCAGCTGACGAATTGGCTGCCGCCGACGACTCGGCCTGGCCGGCCACCGGCTACCTGATCCGAAATTACTACTCGTTGAACCCCAACGAGTGGATGCGGCACACGGTTGAATACACCGGGAAGGCGTTCCTGGGACTGACCTTCAACTGTGCACACTGTCACGACCACAAGTACGACCCGATCACGCACGAGGACTACTTCCGCATGCGGGCGTTCTTCGAGCCGATGGGAGTCCGCCAGGATCGCGTGCCTGGGCAACCCGATCCGCCTCCGTATCCGCCCTACGTCTATTCGGGGTCCCGCAAGGTGGTCCGCATGGGCATGGTTCGTGTTTTCGACGAGACGCTTGATGCCAAAACGTGGCTCTACACCGGAGGCGACGAGCGGAACAAGGACAAGGACCGCGGGGCGATCTCCGCCGGTGTGCCGGCCTTCCTGGCGGATCTGTTCCCCGAGATCCGGCCGGTCGAGTTGCCCCTGTCGGGGTGGTATCCCGGTGCACGGTCCAACATCCAGCAGTCGGTGCTCGCCGAGCAGCAACAGGCGTTGCGAGACGCCGAGCAGCGGCTCGACCAGGTCGCCGACCAACGTGTCGATACCGATGGACTGCAGAAACAGCTGGAGCAGGCCCGAGCCGAATTCGACCGGGCCCTGGCGGCGGCGATCAAGTCGGGTCAGCCCGGTGCCCTGGCAGGGAAACAGTCACTCTACCTGGACGCCGCGACCGGACGGCGGATCGTGCAGAACACCATTCCGGGCCTGGAGGCCCTTCCGAAGGGGACCCGGATTTCATTTCAATTGAGGATTCTCCAGGACAACCACGTCAACTTCCAACTGGCCAAGAACACCACGACCGGCCACACAGCTTTGTACGTGGCATTTGACGGCGGCAAGATCGACTCGTACCGACCGGACGGAACGACACAGTTCACCGCCGGTCGCTACGACTTCGCGGCGGGGCAGAGTCAATTCCACGTGACATTGGTGCTGGACCCCGGGGCTGACACCGTGGCGTTGAGCGTGAAGCTGGAGGGGGTGGAGGGCTTCCTGGTCAAGGACGAGCCGATCGCGCTCAACGGTTGGAACCCCACGAAGCACCCGCATCAGCCGTTCACCTTCGACTGCCGAACCGGCACCAAGGCACTGGTGGACCAGGTCGAACTGGTCGCTGGCGAGCAGCGATTTTCATGGGGCTTCGAGCCGCCGAAGTTCGCCGACGGTGAGGATGTCGGAGGGATCGCCGGCTGGGTGATCCACCCTCAATCGCAACCCACGGCGACGTCGGTGGTCTCGATGATCGCCGCTTGCGAATCGGCTCGCGAGAGCTACACGAAAATGAAGCAAGCCGAGGCGGCACTGGCGGCGGCATCCTCGGGGACCGAGGTGGCCCGCCGCGGTGTGGAGGCCAACCGGTTGGAGTTGGCCAGCCTGCAGGCGACCGTTGCGGTCGACAATGCCAGGCGGGTGAAGGCCCCGGGCGAGAATATCGAGAAGCTTGCCCGCGAGGCCTATCGCCGGCAACTGGTTTCCGGGCTGGCGATGGCCCAGTGGCAGATCCTGGAGGCTGGCCATGAACTGGGCCGGGCACGCGTGTTGCCGGATACCGACAAACAGAAGGCGGGTCGGATCAAGCAGTACGAGCAGCAACTGGCCACGGCAAAGAAGCAGAAGCAGGACACGCAGGCCAAGGCAGCCGAGTCGGCCGACTACGCGTTGATGAGCCGGGTGACATCGCAACGGTCCACCGGGCGACGGGCTTCGCTGGCCCGATTCATCAGCGATCCCCGAAATCCGCTGACACCACGGGTGGCGGTCAACCACATCTGGTTGAGACACTTTCACGCTCCGCTGGTCGAGACCGTCTACGACTTTGGCCGAAACGGGAAACCGCCGACGCATCCGGCACTGTTGGACTGTCTGGCGGTGGAACTGGTCGAGAACGACTGGAGCATGAAGCGACTGCATCGCTTGATGGTCACCAGCCATGCCTACCAGCTGGCTGATTCCTCGAGTGGCCAGGCGTCCAATATCGACAGGGACGAGGACAACCGGTGGCTGTGGCGGCGGAACCGTGGACGGATGGAGGCCGAGGTGATCCGGGACAGCTTGCTGTTCTTGTCCGGGCGGCTGGACCAGGCGATCGGAGGCCAGGTGCTGCTCAACACGCAGGCCATGTCGACGAGACGCCGCAGCCTGTACTACGAGGTTTATCCCGAGGCGGGGGGCAACATTCGGTTTGCCGAATTGTTTGATCCACCGGATCCCGGCGACTGTTTTCGACGGTCCACGACGTTGGTCCCCCAGCAGGCACTGGCACTCAGCAACAGTGAGTTGATCCACTCGGCCAGTGCCGACGCGGCAAAGCAGATCCAGGCGGTCGAGGCCGAGGCGTTCATTCGTGCGGCGTTCGTCCAGGTTCTTTCACGTCCGGCCACGACCAGGGAGGTCACCGTCTGCCTGGCATTCTGGGAGAGGCAGGCCGGGGAACTGAAGAACGAGGACGGGGTTCGCGAGAGCCTGGTTCGTGTTTTGTTCAATCACAACGACTTTGTCACGATCCGGTGACTGCCACCGGGGTGACTCAACAGCGGAACTTGAGAATGGAACGTCGCGACTTCTTGGCTGACTGTGGCATGGGATTCACCGGTTTGGCGATGGGCTCGATGCTGGCCGCCGACGGGATTGTCCGCGGTGAGGGTCCGCCCAACGGCGAGCCGCACTTCGCACCAAGGGCCAAGTCCGTTGTCTGGGTGTTTCTCTCGGGCGGTTACAGCCAGATGGAGACGTTCGATCCCAAGCCGATGCTGACCCGCTATGCGGGCAAGACCTACGCCGAGACGCCGTTCCCCAATCCTCTTGATTCGCCTCTTCACAGGGAACGGTTCCGCAGTGTGGCCGCCGAGGAGATCAACGTCCGGGACGTGTATCCCAAGATCTTCCCGATGCAGGTCGGGCATGCCAGGCACGGTGAGAGCGGCATCGCGGTGACCGACTGGTGGCCGCACTTGGCCGGGCAGGTCGACGAGATGTGCTTCGTGCGGAACATGTGGACCACTGACAACGACCACGCGGCCGAGAACCAGATCCACACCGGTCGCCATCGCCTGGACGAGACGCAGCCGAGCATCGGGGCCTGGGCTCATTACGGCCTGGGATCGGTCAACGAGAACCTGCCACGCTTCGTGGTACTGGGTGGTCCGACCCGGACCGACACGAGCCAGTCGATCGACTCCTATTACCTGGGTCCGGCTCACGCCGGTGTGCCGTTGAAGCTGGATCCCACCAATCCACTGGCCTTTGGGTCCAGGCGATCGGGACAGTCGGCTCGTCAGCAGGCCAACGAATTCGACCTCGTGGCCGAGTTGAACCGGATCACCGCCGAACGGCGTCCGGAAGATGCGCGGCTGACGGCCAGGATCAAGTCCTACGAGCTGGCGTTCCGGATGCAGTCGGCGGTACCCGAGGCGGTGGCACTGGACCAGGAGACCACCGACACCCAGCGGCTGTATGGCATCGACCAGGGGCCGACGAAGATGGCGGGCGAGAGATTGTTGGTGGCCAGGCGGATGGTCGAGCGAGGCGTCCGTTTTGTCCAGGTGTTTCCATCGCCGTATGGCACATGGGACTCGCACCAGAAGCTGAAGCAGAACCATGGTCGGATGTGCAAGTCGATCGACAAGCCGATCGCCGGGTTCCTGGCCGATCTGAAGCAGCGAGGGTTGATGGACGACGTGGCGGTGGTCTTCTGCACCGAGTTTGGACGGACTCCGGGTCGGGAGGAACGGGGCGGGGCCACGACCGGCCGCGATCATCACCCGCACGGTTTCACCGTCTGGCTGGCCGGAGCGGGGCTGAAACGGGGTTACGTCCACGGGGCGACCGATGAACTGGGGTATCACGCCCTGGGCAAGGGGCACTACGTGACCGACCTGCACGCCACGGTGTTGCACCTGTTGGGGTTGGACAACACGCGACTGGAAGTCCCTGGCCGCAAGAGGCTGGATATCGACCGGGGCGAGGTGATCACCGACATCCTTGCCTAGCAGCCTTGCTCGTGTCGGCGACAACTCGAAACCAGGTGGGCACGCGGGGCGGCGTGCCTGTGTCGGTGGCATCGGTGTGCGTGTCGGGCGAGTTCGTCGGTTCATCTTGTCGTTTCAGGTCGATTCCAGTGGATTGAGAGCGAGGTGTTGGACCGGAGGGCGTGGTGCGAAGATCCAGCCACAGGTCGTGGATGTCGTACGTGGGGTCGGGGGTGTGGTAGTGCAAGAGTGAGCTGGCGATCAGCCTGGTTTCGGAGAAGAGACTCACCGCACCTTGGAAACGGGATCTGTTACAGTGGCCGATACGGTTGGAGTGCCGACCGAGGTGGGTGAAGTGAGCGAGACAACTGGATGACGGATTCACCGGCCACACGTCCCAGCCTGTTGTTGCGAATCCGTCGACCGGACGATGATGCGGCGTGGTCCGAGTTTGTCGAGATCTATGCACCGCTGATTCATGGCTTTTGCCGGCGTCGCGGGTTGCAGGAAGCGGATGCGGCGAACCTGACGCAGGAGGTGTTCGGATCGGTTTTGCGGAACGCCGAGCGATTCGAATACGATCCATCGAAGGGCCGATTTCGCGGCTGGCTGCTGACGGTGACTCGCAACCGGGTCAACGACCACTTTTCTCGACTCAAGCGTGACATTCGAGGCAGCGGCGACACGGGCGTCCGGGCCGTTCTGGAACAGCATCCCGATCCGTCGGAAGCGGATGACGAGCAGTGGGACGAGGATTACCGGCAGCGGGTGTTTCACTGGGTGGCCGAGAAGATCCGTGGCGAGTTCCAGGAGGCAACGTGGCAGGCGTTCTGGCAGACGGCCGTCGACGGGCAAGCTGCCGTTCAGGTTGCCGAGCAGTTGGAGATGTCTGTGGGTGCGGTGTACATCGCCAAGAGTCGCGTGTTGTCGCGGCTGAAGGTGCGTGTTCAGGAGGTGGACAACGATGACGGTTGGCTGGACGGCTAGATCGGATTGATGCACGAGTGTCCTCCAGAAGCTGATCTGCAGAAGTTCCTGACGGGGAGTCTTCCGGCGTCTCGTCTGGACGCGGTGGCTGCCCATCTGGACGTCTGCGACGCCTGCCAGCGGTCGATCGAGGCACTGGGTGCCGCTGAGCCGTTTTTGTCGGAAGTCGCCGATCAGTTGGGCCGTCCGACGCCAGAAATTGATGCGGCGTTGGCTCGAGTCATGGCGGAGGTCGAAGACGGTGTGACGACCTGGGTGGAGCACCTGGGTTCCGGGGCGGGCCGGCGGCGTGGGCCAAGCGAATTGCCTGCGGGTCTGTTGGCCAAGAGTGACGAGCCCGGCTTGATGGGGACACTGGGAACGTACCGGATCCAGCGAGTGATTGGCCGAGGCGGGATGGGCGTGGTGCTTGAGGCGAGAGATCCGTTGCTGAAACGCACGGTGGCGATAAAGGTCCTGGCCGCTCACGTGGCCGAGCGGCCCGATGCGGCCCGTCTGTTTGTTCGCGAGGCTCGTGCTGCTGCTGCGGTCACTCACGAAAATGTCGTGACCGTCTATGCCGTCGACCAAGCCAACAAGATTCCCTACATGGTGATGGAGTACGTCGAAGGCGTATCGTTGGAAGAGCGGATCCAGGAACAGGGACGCCTGGATCTTCGCGAAGTGGTTCGCACCGGTATCCAGGTGGCTTCGGGCTTGGCCGCCGCTCACGGCCGGAACCTGATTCACCGCGACATCAAGCCGGGCAACATCCTGCTCGAGAAGAAAACTCGAACCGCCAAGATATCGGATTTCGGATTGGCTCGAGCAGTCGATCGGGCAACGAAATCGCAGTCGGGGTTGCTGGTCGGGACACCCGAGTACATGGCGCCCGAGCAGGCGCGCGGCGATGCCGTCGATCATCGTTCGGACCTGTTCAGCCTGGGAAGTGTGTTGTTTGCCATGTGTGCCGGTCGGACACCGTTTGCTGCGGCGTCGACCCGAGCCATCATCAATAGCGTGGCGGAGGCCGTGACCGATGACGTATCGGAACTGGCTCCCGACACACCGGGTTGGCTGGTGGAATTGATCGAGCGATTGCATGCCGAAAATCCTGCCGAGCGGTACCAGTCGGCAGGTGACGTGGCTCGGGTGCTTCGCGAAGAGTTGTTGAAGATGAGGGGGTTGACCCGCACGAGTGGCCCAGTTCGATCCGAACTCGACAGCCCGTCAAGGAACCCGTCTCCAACGCGATCGCATGCTCGCCCATCGTTTGGCCGGGTGCTGGGTTGGTTGCGAGAGCACTGGCGAGTTGCCTGTGTGGTCGCGTTGACTCTGCTGGTGGGTGGACTGGTATTCGATGGCACTCGCGAACAGACGACCGTTGTGCCAACGGTACCGGATTCGAGCGGGTCGCCGACTGTACAGACAGGGCCACCGGCCGTCTCGGATGGCGGCGGCGGTGGTGGTTTGGCCGGCAGAACTGTCGGCGATCGGGCTGGCGCGTTCGCGGTATTGAGTCAGGGCGGCGGAGCCGGTGTTCGTTTCGCGACGTTGGCCGAGGCGATAGCGGCGTGCGGTGATGGCGACGCGGTTGTTGTCGACGGCGATGGGCCGTTTCGAAGCGGCCCGATCAATGTGGGGGATAAGGGCATCACGATCAAGGCGGCCGCCGGCCAACGTCCGGTGATCCACCTCGCCACCGGTCGCGGGGAACCAAGCGGATCGGCCCTGATCCACTCGGCCGGGGCCTTGCGGTTGGAGGGGATTGAGTTTGGTCGAGAGCCGGGTCGCGGAGCGGTACCGTCGGCCGGCCGGCTTCCCGATGCGATCGTGATCGTCGAGTCGTCTCGGCTCGAGGTGATCAACTGCCGTTTTGTGACGGCCGGGCTTGGCGTGGGGATCATGGCACAGCGAGTGAGTCGTTGTGAGATTCGCAACTGCGAGTTTCTGTGTCTGCGCGGCGCGGCAGTTGACTGGTTCTGCCCGGTTGGTGGGCGGCTCGAGTTGATCAACTGCGTGCAGGTGGGGCAGGTTGGTTTGTTTGTTCATCCGGAGCGGTCACAGTTTTCTGATGTGTCGGTAGTGATCGACGGAAGCAGTTTTGTGGCAGAGAAGATCGTACGGTTGATGTTGCAGGGGCGTCCGTTTCGGAGTCGGGACAAGGCGGGTCGGGTTTCGTGGCCGATCACAGTGAGTGTCAGTAACAGCGTTCTGGATGCGGCCGGTGCGGTGCTGGAGGTGGACCGCAGTGGCGATTTTCGGCGTGATTCTGGTGGTGGTCGGCCGCCTGATGGGATCCGCTGGTCGGGCGAGGGGAACCTGTTTTTGATCGGTGAGAGGATGTTGTCGGTGCGAGTGCAGGGGCGTCCGATCTCGGCGCCCTTGGCGCCTCGAGGCTTGAGAGACTGGGAGCGGTACTGGGACGGGCACGAGCGAAGTGCATTGACGGCGAGACCCGATGCCGAGGCGTTGTCGTTGCATCGTCGGGCTGTCGCCAATCTGGCGGCGATCGCGGCCGAGAGTTTTCGGTTGCCGGTTTCGAGTCCTGGCCGTGGAACGGGGCCTTCGGGGCGCGACCGTGGAGCTTTCGTCGAGCGGGTGGGGCCGGGAGCGGGATACGAGGCTTGGAAGCAGTCGTCGGTCGACGGCCGCTGAATGGTGCTCGAGAGATTGACGAAGCGTTTCAGTACGTCGGCGACTGGATGGACGAAGCCTGACACGCTTTTCCGCCGCCTGTCCCGCTGCGGGGCAAGAGTCACGGCAGCGGCTGAGTGACTCGGAGAAAGGCAAACAGGTGTTTGATCTGTTCGTCGTTGAGTTTGTCGAGCAGTCCGTCGGGCATGACGGACTTGCGGTTGACCACCATTTCGTCGATGTCGTCGCGGCGGACCACCACGTTCTGACCGTCAACGCCTCGGACCACAACAACCTGGTTGTCCTGGTCGGCGATGAAGCCGGTAACGATGCGGCCGTTGTTGGTCACCACCGTGTAGTTTTCGAACCCCTTGCGGATCTCGGCACTAGGGTTGATCACGTTCATCAGGATGCCGCGGATATCGTCTCGCTTGAATCCGGTCAGGTCGGGCCCGACCTGTCCACCTTCGGTGAACAGCGTATGACACTTGCCGCAGGTCTGCCGGTAGATCACCTTGCCGGAGTAGGCATTTCCGGCTCCCTTGGCGGTGACCAGCATGCTGTTGAGTTCTTCGATGCGTTTCTGCATCTGCTGCGTGGTTGCTCCGGAGACTTGTCCGAAGTGTTTGCGGACCAGTTCGGTGATCGGCTTGTTGTTGTGCAACAGCAGCTTGCGTTGGATTTCGAGTCCGACGGTGTGTTTGTCGACGGTTCCGGTATCGATGGCGGCCAGGAAGGTGGTGGCCCAGTCGCGGCGACTGGCGAGCAGTGATTGAGCGGCAGTTTTCAGCGATCCGTCCAGTTGGTTGTGTTGCTTGACGATGTGATGTCCGACGGCGGGATCGGGGTAGGATTGCAGGCTGAGCAGTGCTGCGGAGCGGAGTGTGTCGCTTCGGTCGTTGGCCACGACATTCAGCAACACGGGCAGGGCTTTCGGGGTGGTGACTTCGCCAAAGATCTGTGTGAACGCCAGGCGTTGGCCCGCGTTGGCTTTCGGGTTGCCGACAGCCTTGAGAGCGGTTTCGACAGCAGCCGGGAGTTTCTGACGCAGCTGTAACGTGATCGAGCCACCACCGGCCGCTTGGATCGCCTGGGTCAATTCGTCAGGAAGGTTGGCGAGTGATCGGCCGGCAAAGGCGGTTTCGAAACTCTGAATCAGGTGTTTTTGGTGCGTTTTGCTCGGAGCCGCCTTCAGCAGGGTGGCACAGGCGAGCAGATCTTGTCTCGAGCCGGCCAGAGCAAACCGCCGGATGACCTTGTCGAGCAGGTGAGTCTTGACGAGCGGTCGATCCCAGAGCGACTGGTCCTGGAACAGCTGGACGACCTGGGTGGCATTGCTGCCGGACTGGGATTCGATGGCCCACCACAAGAGCAGTGGGATGTGTAGGTCGTTGAGGTCTTCGTCATGAGTCAACAGGTTGGCGACGATGGCCAGGCAGGTGGCGGCCGAAAGACGGCGAGCCGATGCGGCCAGTTGGCTGCGGACTTCGGCGTAGGGTTCGCTGGCGGCGAGCTTGGCAAGTCGAGTGGCGATCGTGGCCGACACCTGGTTGCGATCCCCCAGCAGGCGGATGGTCCAGAGTCGGACGTACTGGTCGTTGTGATCGAGCAGTTCCAGGGCGACCGGGTCGGTCATGCCGCCCGAGAGGTTCAGTGCCCAGAGTGCTTCGAGAGCGGGCTGGCCGTCCTGCTGGTCGAGAATGCGGTGGAGCAGGGGGAGGACACTTCGATCCTGGCGGTCGGCGAGGACTCGCAAGGCAACCTGGCGGTGCCACTTGTTGGGGTGTTGGAGTCGGGCGACGAGGTCGCTGGTCGAGACGGTGGCGTAGTCGAAGCGTTTGCTGGGCTGGGTCTTTGGTGCGGTCTTGTCCGACTTGGCAACAAGGCGGTAGATGCGGCCGGTGTCGGGTGTGACTCGGCCGGCGTAGTGGCTGGCGTGGTCGATGCGTTGCTCGTACATGTCGCAGAAGTAGATGGCACCGTCGGGGCCGACCTTGATGTCGATCGGGCGAAACCACTGGTCGGTGCAGGTGACGGGTCGATTGATGTCGGCGGTCTGAAAGGTGGTCGTGTTGGGCCGAATGTTGCTTTGAACGATCTGGCCTTGCAGGGGTTCGATGCCGAACAGTCGGCCGTGGTAGCGTTCGGGCAGCTGGTCGGCTTCGTAGATGATGAAGTTGTGAGTGAACCGTGGCACGTTGTGGTGTTTCATGGCCGGGAAATAGCCGAAGGCGTAGGGGTTGGACAACGCGCCGTGTTTCGAAAATCCCTTGCGTTCGTAAGCTCCCTGGACGTAGTGGTAGCCACGGGCGTTGCCGCCGTTGGTGCCCGAGAAGATGCGGCCACGGGCATCGATTTCGACACCAAACGTGTTCCCTCCGCCCTCGGCAAAAATTTCGTACCGCCGCGTCTCGGGGTGGTATCTCCAGATCAGTTGCCCCATCGAGTGGATGGGTTCCAGGTCGATTCCCGGTCGCTTGATGTGTCCGGTGGTGGTGCTGCCCTGGCAGGCGTAGAGCCAGCCATCGGGTCCCCAACGCAGGCTGTTGGCGACCGAGTGTGAGTCTTCGATACCGAATCCTTCGAGCAGGACGAGTGGATCGGAATCCGGGACGTCGTCGTTGTTGCGGTCGGGATAGAAGAGTAGGTAGGGCGGGTTCATTACGAAGACTCCGCCGCGGCCTCGGACAAACGAGCTGGCGATATTCAGCCCGTCGACGAACGTCTTGTGGAGGTCAAAGCGACCGTCGCCGTTGGTGTCTTCGTGGATTGTGATCTTGTCACGGCCCTTGACTCCATGAGGCGGCGGCAGGGGGACCTTGTCGTAGACGGCTCGCAGATACTTGTCGCGACTGACCATCTTCAGGCCGGCCGGGTCGGGGTACTGCTTGTAGTTGAGCACCCACAGTCGGCCGCGTTCGTCCCAGTTGATGAACAGTGGCTGGCCGACAAGTGGTTCGGCGAGGACCTGTTCGAGGCCCAGGTCGTCGGCGACCTGAAAGCTGGCGATTGCCTGGTCCGGCGGCAACGGGTCGGTGTCGCCCTTGCGGCGGCGGAGGTAGAGTTCGATGTTCTTGACGGTATCGACCTTGGCGAAGTGTGCCGCCGAGTCCTTGTTGTTACTTCCGGGGATGTCGCTGTTGGCCCAGGCCCGGTTGTCGCCGGGACGGTAGTGCCATTGTCCCTCGGTACGAATCGCCTGGTTGCCGGCCAGCAGGATGGGTGCGGCGACCAGGAAGTTGCTGCGTGCATCTTTCATATAGGTTCGCACGGCGATGACGTTGGTTTGGCCGAACCGAATCGAGTTGGCCGGGACCAGGAAGCGTGATTTTTCGCCCAGGCCGCTTCGAAACTGAGGTGGAAAGGAGCCGGTGGCTCCGATCTGGACTCCGTTGAAGAATGTCTGCCGGGCATCATCGACCGGCTCGACGTTGAGTTCGATCCGCTTGCCTTTCCAGCTTGCGGGCACTTGGACAGAGCAACGGTACCAGGCGTAGCCGTCCTTGGTGGCCAGTGCACCTCCGGGCTGGCGTTTCCACGAGTCGGGGATCGGGACCAGATGCCATTGTGGCTTTGGGGGTAGGGCGGATGTGGCTCGGGGAAGGTTGCCTGTAGCCGCAAGCGTTGCAGTCAGTAGCAGGCAGGTCATGCCGATCGAGAATCGCGATGGCTTCATGAAGCGGTCCTGTGTTAGTGGTTCGCTTGGGACGCATCTGTTTTACAAGGGCCAAGCGTCGGATGCGAGTTTGCGTGGTGGGCAGGCCGACTGGTGGGTTTGGCTGTGGTTGATGGCAGCTTGGAATGTGGTTCGGAGTCAGGCACAGCCTGACCTGCCTGGACTGGTAATCCTGTATGATTTCGAAACGGTAACACGTATTGCTCGGCCCCGAGTTGGAGACGAATTCCTGATGTCGATTTTGAGTCTTCGGATTGCGAATGGGTTTGTGGTCATGCTTGTCTGTGTTGGTGTCTGTGAGGCCAAGGACGCATGGACGACGATCTCGGAAATTTCTGCTCCGGAGGCTTATCAGGCTGCTGCGGCCGACAAGCGGTTTGTCTTTGCGATCGCGAGCCAGCAGGTGGCCAAGTACGACCGGGCAACCGGGAAACTCCTGGCACGCAGCATCGGTCCGGCCAAGCATCTTAACAGCGGATTCCTGTGGAAGGGCCGGTTATTGTGTGCTCACTCGAATTACCCTCAGCTGCCAGAACAGAGTGAGATCAAGGTGCTGGATCCCGAGTCGATGAGGCTGACGACGTTCAGGGACTTCGGAAACTTTGGAGGCAGTCTGACCTGGGTGGTGCGGCACAAGGGGCACTGGTGGTGCAACTTTTCTCGATATGGCGACAAGAATGCAGAGACGTTTTTTGTGCGGTTCGACGACCGGTGGCGTGAAACTGGTCGATGGACGTATCCGAAATCGGTCATCGATCAACTGGGCCGTTACAGTCTTTCGGGCGGCTTGTGGCGAGGAACGGAGTTGTTGGTGACTGGTCACGACAAGGGGGAGTTGTATCGACTGCGTTTGCCTGTCAAGGGACGCGTGCTCGAGTATTTTGGCAAGCAGTCGGTGGGTTTTACCGGTCAGGGATTCGCGTCGGACACGTCAACCGGGGGCCTGGTCGGAATCAGCCGTGCTCGGGGCCGGGTCGTATTCGTCAAGTAGGTCAGGCACAGCCTGTGCCTACGGACTGGTCTTGGGCTGCCCGTCCGGCTTGATCAGGAACCACATCACGCCCCCCACGCTGCTGATGACGCATGCCACAGCGATCGCAGCGGGCCAGCCGATCTTGGCGGCTATGAACGGTGTGAGGACTGGTGAGACGAGGCCTCCGAGATTGCCGCCGGTGTTCATGAATGCCGCGGCGACTCCTCGCGACGTGCCACCAATGTCGGTCGCCGTGGTCCAAAAGACACTTTCACACATGCCGACGGCGGCCATCGAGATGGCCAAGCTGACCGACACGCCGAGCAGCCCGTCGATGTTGACTCCGATCAACCCGAACACGGCTCCCAAGCCCATCCCCGTGATCACGATCAGTCGACGGCCAGCGGCGGTGCCCAGCCATCGGCAACAGGTGTCGGCCGCCTGTCCGCCGAACGCCATGCCGGCTCCCATGGCCAGCATGATCCAGAACGACGCCCAGCGGGCCTGGACGTCGGGTACATTGAGCACTTCCTTGAAGTAGTATCCCATCCAGTACAGGAAGAGGTACTGGAAGTAGCCATAGGTGGCGTAGCTGATGGTCAAGAGCCACAGGTTGCCGTTGCTGAACAGCCGCCACGCCGATGGGGGAGGGGCGGTGGTCGGGTCGGTGGTCGGGTGGTGATGAGGCAGTGACGGCGAGGCGAGTAGTTTCCACAGCAGTCCGTAGGCGATCAGCATCGAGCCGCTGACGACAAAGGCCCATTGCCAGCTGATCTTGTCGATCAGCCAGCCGAGGGTTGGATAGCAGCAGGCGATGCCGACGAGTGCTCCAGCGGTGATCATGCCGTTGGCGGTGGCCTGTCGTTTGTTGGGTATGAGGTTCGCGACAACGTGAGCGGCACCTGGATGCAGGGGGGCGTTGAACAGTCCGGCCAGTCCGCGAATGACCAGCAGGCTGAGCCAGAGGATTTCGGGGGAGGTGTCGGTCCAGCCGAGTGCGCCGGTCAGGACAACAAACACGCCCATGCCGACTCCGAAGAGAGTTAGCGCACGTGCCGATCCGATGCGGTCGATCAGCCAGCCACCGGGCAGCATGCCGATCGTGTAGACGATCAGGAACGCGGTGTAGACCCAACCCATCCGCGTTTCGGTGATCCCCAGCGTGGGGATGAAGACCTCGTCGCCGACGACCGAGATGCCGACGCGGTTGAAGTGCCCGATGGCCGCGTACCCCATCAGCAACGCGATGATCCGCCACCTGTTGTTGGACACGAAAGGTGTTTCCTGGTCGATCTTGTTGTTGATGGGGTGGAGTCGCCACGAGAGTGGCACCGCCTAACTCTCGCGTTACAATCTAATCTGGTTGTTCTGCGATTGATATGAAGTTGTGAGAAATGCAGATTTCCGCAAAACCCCCGCTTGGCTCTGGCCGGTCTGTCCAGTGGAGTTCGACGCTGCCGGCGTTGCTGTTCTGCTTGTTGCTGGTCGGGGAGGGTGTTCAGTCGTCCGCCGCCGATAACCAGGCCGAGGAAACCGACCACTGGGCGTTTCAGCCACTGATGGTTCGGACAGTGCCATCGGTCAAGAACCGGGACTGGCCGCAGACGGCTGTCGACAATTACATCCTGGCGAAGCTCGAGGCGTCCGGGTTGTCTCCCTCGAGCCGAGCCGACAAACGAACGTTGATCCGTCGGATCACTTTTGACCTGGTCGGACTGCCACCAACACCGGGCGAGATAAACGCATTTCTTGCCGACCGATCCCCGGACGCATTTTCACGGATTGTGGATCGCTTGTTGGCGTCGCCCCGATACGGGGAACGCTGGGGACGGCATTGGCTCGACGTGGCCCGTTACGCGGATTCCAACGGGTTCGACGAAAACGTTGCACATGGCAATGCGTGGCGGTACCGAGATTATGTCGTGTCGGCATTCAACCGCGACAAGCCATTCGATCGATTTGTCATCGAGCAACTGGCCGGCGATTTGCTGCCGTTTGACGGGGAGGCCCAGCAGCATGAGCAGTTGATCGCGACGGGGTTTCTCAGTATTGGGCCGAAGGTGCTGGCCGAGACAGACCAGGCCAAGATGCGAATGGACATCATCGACGAGCAACTCGACACGATGGGCAGGGCGTTCCTCGGACTGACTTTGGGATGTGCACGTTGCCACGACCACAAGTTCGATCCGATAGCCACGGCGGACTACTACGGGCTGGCGGGCATCTTCAAGAGCACGCTGACAATGCGGAAGTACATCAAGGTGGCCGAGTGGCACGAACACCTGTTGCCATCGGCTGCAGCCAGCGAGTTGCAGGCGAAGTTCGACGCGGCGGTGGCTGCGGGAAAAACGAAGATAGCCGGTTTCACGGTGGCTGCCGACACCCAGGTGAGAAAGAAACTGGCCGAGAAGGTCGGGGCCCGGGTGCCGGAGAAACTGGAGACACTGTACCCGGCCGAGACGAAGGCAAAACTGAAAGCACTGCGGGACGAACTGGCCGCATTGCAGAAGGCCGGTCCGAACCTGCCGGCTGCGATGGGGGTGACCGAAGACAAGGTGAAGGACAGCGCGATCCATGTCCGTGGCGACCCGCTCGAGTTGGGCGAGGTCGTGGCGAGGCGGAGCCCCCTGTTTCTGCGAGGTCCCCGGCCACTGAAATTCTCCAAGACCGAGAGCGGGCGACGAGAACTGGCCGGCTGGCTGGTGGATCCCCGGCATCCGCTGACTGCACGTGTGTTCGTCAATCGCGTGTGGCGTTGGCATTTTGGTCGTGGGCTGGTCCGAACGACCGACAACTTTGGTTTGCTGGGCGAGGATCCGTCACACCCCGGACTGCTCGATTACCTGGCTCGTCGCTTTGTCACCGATCAGTGGTCGGTCAAGATGCTGCACCGGTTGATCGTGATGTCCAGCACCTACCAGCAGGAAACGTCTGCTGGTGAAAGGACATTGGGGCGGGATCCGGAAAATCATCTTTACAGCCGAGCTCGGGTGCGGCGACTGGAAGCTGAAACGGTTCGTGACGCGTTGCTGGCAGCCAGCGGCCAACTGGATCCGACGATGAGGGGCTCGTTGTTACAACTTAAGAACCGGGCCTACTTCTTCGACCACACGTCCAAGGACCTGACCACCTACGACAGCCGACGACGTTCGCTGTACTTGCCGGTGGTTCGCAACAACGTGTTTGAACTGTTTGAGTTGCTGGATTTCCCAGATCCGGCCGTCTCGACGGGTGATCGATCGACTACCGTCGTGGCCTCGCAGGCGTTGCTGATGCTCAACAGCGATTTCGTGATGCAGGCGGCCGCCCGATTGACCGATCGACTGCTGGCCGGTTCGGGGGGGGACGATCAGCGACTGGTGCGGTTGTACACGATCGCATTCGGTCGCGAACCGACCGACCAGGAACGCGAGTCCGATCGGGCGTTTCTGTCGGTGCTCTCCAAGGCCCACTCGCGTGGCGCCGCGGATCCGGATGTCCAGCGAAATGCATGGGGCACGCTCTGTCATGTCGTGCTGGCCGCCAATGAGTTCATCTACCTGAGATAGGTTGAAGTCGTACCGTGATGATTGATTCCGAATCCGATCAGTGTCCTCAGCATTCCCCTGCCCGTCGATGACCCACAGCCTCGTCACACCGCTGGTTTCTCGTAGATCGCTCTTGCAGCGGACCGCTGTCGGTTTTGGTTCCTTGGCGTTGGCATCGATGCTGGCCGACGAGTCGGCCAGCGGTGCGGTGGACAACCCGCTGGCGGCCCGGTTGCCGCTTGAGGCGGCACGTGCCAAGCGGATCATTTTTCTACTGATGTCAGGCGGCCCGTCCCAGGTGGACACGTTTGATCCCAAGCCGTTGCTGGATCGGGATGATGGCAAGCCATTGCCGTTCGCCAAGCCACGGGTTCAGTTCAACTCGACCAAGAATCTGCTGCGATCGCCGTGGAAGTTTCGGCAATACGGTGAGAGCGGGTTGTGGGTCAGTGAGTTGTTCCCGCGACTGGCCGAGAGGGTCGATGATCTCTGCATGGTGCACTCGGTCCACGGGACGAATCCCGCCCACGGCGGTGCGATGATGAAGCTGCACACCGGCAGCGACAGCTTCATCCGGCCGAGTATTGGTTCCTGGGTGAGCTACGGTCTGGGCACCGAGAATTCGAACCTGCCGGCTTTTGTGACCATCTGCCCGACGCTGGCCTTCGGAGGAGTCAACAACTGGAGTTCTTCATTTTTGCCGGCGGCACACAATGGAACGGCCTTGGGGAATGCCAGCGTGCCGTCAATCAAGGCCCGGGTGAAGTTCATCCAGAACTCGAAACTGCCTCGTGCGATTCAACGGCTGCAACTGGATCGGCTGGGGGCAATGAACCGCCAGTACCTGGAACGGTCCGGTGCCGATGCGTCACTGGAGGCCCGTATCGACTCGTTCGAACTGGCCTTCCGCATGCAGTCGGAGATCCCCCGGGTCGAAGATCTCTCGGGGGAATCGGCATCGACACTGAAGCTGTACGGGATGGACGATCCGGTGACGGCCAACTTCGGTCGCATGTGCCTGCTGGCACGTCGTTTCGCCGAGGCCGGTGTGCGGTTCATCCAGGTCACGCACAACGATGACAAGGTGCAGTGGGACCAACACTCGAATCTCAAGCGGGATCACGAGAAAAACGCTCGCGAGGTCGACCTGCCGATCGCCGGCCTGCTGGCCGACCTGAAGCAGCGGGGGTTGCTCGAGGACACGCTGATCTGGTGGGGCAGTGAATTCGGGCGGACACCCACTGCAGAGACAAAGGACGGCCGCGATCACAATCCTGAGGGCTTTACGATGTGGCTGGCCGGTGGTGGCGTGAAAGGTGGGTTCCGCTACGGTGCGACCGACGACTACGGTTACTACGCAACCGAGAACAAGGTCCACATCCACGACTTCCATGCGACGCTGTTGCACGCCATGGGACTGGACCACGAGCAACTGACCTATCGACACGCGGGCCGGGATTTTCGTCTCACGGATGTCGAGGGCAACGTGGTTACGGAACTGTTTGCCTGACGGGAATCAGGGGAGAGTTGCGAGATCAGGACGGCGACCAGGGAAACGGTGTACAGTGACACGGTCCATCCCTTGCGGACAAGCCGGCCGATGCTTCCCGGGAATCCGCTCGTGACGGCTGATTCGCGGATTTCGTTCAACGTCTTGCGATCCTGCTTTTGGAACCGCAACGGTGACGGACTTACTCTCGGGGGAGTTTCTTGATGTCGGCATGTTCCAAGAGAAAACGACGACGCTGGTCGACAAAGCTGCGAAGTGACGGGCTTTGCTGTTGTCCCTGACGAGTCGTGTTGGCAGAGGTCATACCGAGAAACGCTTCAAACGGCTCCAGTTTTCGCGTGTCGGTTTTGACCTCTTTGATGATCAACGAGCGACATTCGGCCACGATCGGCCCGAGTGTCTTCCAGTCCAGTGATGTTGCGGCGATGGTCCGGACATGTTGCAGGTACCGTTGTTTCAGGGCCGGCACGGCCAGCACCTTGCTCCGCAGCGGCATTCGCGGGTTCTCCAACCCGACCAGCGGTTCGAGATCCACTCCACCGTGTCCGGGACCGCCACCGGGACCGCCACCGGGACCGCCACCGCGACCGGGGCGACCCAAACCGCCGCCGTTACGTCCAGAGAAGCCACGTCGTCGGGAATCGGGTCTTTGAAAACCGGGCTGACCCGGTCGACCATTGGGGCGATCGTTTCCAGGAGCAGGGCGATCGAAACCTGGTCGTTCACGGCCCGGGGGGGATTCGCCCGGCCTGCCACGGGGGCCGCCTCGGCCGGCGAAGCCACCGGGCCTACCTGATGGTCCGGGTCGCATTGACTCGTTCATGTCGTGTGGAAGGATATGGAACTTGCCGTTTGGATCCAGGTAGATGCTGTAATCACTGGCGCGGGTCCAGTAGCCGTCACTGTTGACCAGGCCGACGTCAAAGGCCAGGAACCAGAGCAAGCCGTCAACATTGAGGATTGGTTTCAGGGCTTCCTCAAGTTTTTCCGGAGGTGTCTTGTCCAGCGTGCGACACAGCGAGATCAGGGCCTGCCAAGATTCGGGGCGATCCTTCGACTTGATCTCGAATCGTTCGCGATATCCTGAGACGTCTTCACCCAGGTATCTGAGTCCACCATCGGCCCGTGGATTTCCACTGACCTTCCATCGGGCACCTTCGGTGGTCCCATAATGTTTGGCAATGAACTGCTTGTTGAACTGTTCGACGTTGGAGTAGACGCCCCAGCTTCTTCCGTTGATCACGACTTTGACGAAGTTGGCCTGGGGGACGGGCAAATGTGCTGACGCCAAGTGGGAGTACAGCACCGTGCTCATCATCGAGGGGTCGCCATTGCAATTGAGCAGGTTCAGCGTCTTGTATCCGTAGAGACGCTGCGTGTCGTCGACGAAATCCACCGACAGGTTCAGTGACCGCTTGTGGCCGGCCGGGACGTGATGGAATGATGACATGCCCCGGAATTTGACCCCGACACCTGGGTATTGCTTGCCATCGACAGTGACCGTGGCAGGGACTTCCACATCGGTTTCTTTGAAATCGGCCAACTCCGCTTCCCAGTCCTCGTTCTCGAATTCCAGGAACAGCGTGCGAAGGACGTTTCGTTGATAAAGCGGGGCGTCGGAGATGGACTGGACGTCTGAAAGAGACACTTTCGGACCTGGCGAGACCGATGGCCGGTTTTGGGGGCCACGGCGACGACTGGGGCGGCCACCATTCTGACGGTTGGCCAGCGATGCTCTGGCCGCCTTCCGCTCGGCGAGATCGAGTCGTCCATTTCCATCTTTGTCGAATTCCTTGACCAGCTTGATCGTCTGCCTGTTGGGTCCGCCGGGTCCGCCGGGTCCACCGGGGAAGCCACGTTCACCTGGCGGTGGCCCGAGTTCATCCGGGGTGATCTGTCCATCACGGTTCTTATCGAGTTTGCGGATGATGCCCGCAGCGTTCTTGATTTCCGCGTCCGAAATCTCTCCGTCGCGGTTGGTGTCGAAAAGGTCCAGGAACGGTGAGAAACGGGGAGGCCCATCTGGTCTTTGGAACCCTCGTTCACCTCCTCCAGGTTGGTCGCCTCCAGGCCGCTGTGCATACAGCAATGAAGAAGACTGGGTCAGCACGGCCAGGACGACAAAGCTCAGCAGGAGAGTCGATAGTTGTCGCATCAAACGGGCTTTCTGAAATTGTGGTTGCAGTTGCCCGGCCCGGGTGACGGGTGGCAAAGTGGCCATGGATGTGCTTTTGTGACGAGTCAGGTACAACCTGATTGAACACCACTTGAGCTCTCAAGTGTCGCAGATGACCGCTTCGGGGACAAAGAATAATCGATTGGAGACAGGCAGCCATGACAAAATCCATCAACAGAGTATCGGCCCCGTCGTTTTTTCTGTCGAGCCGGTGCGTGGCCGTCGTTGTGACCGTGTTGTTCGTGTCGTGTTTTTCGCGGCCACAACTGCTTGTCGCGGCCGACGCCACGGTGACTCATTCATTTCTGGGCGTCGGCAAGGCCAACAGGGCCGTGATCGTCGACGAGAAGGGGGCAATTGCCTGGAAGTTTGACATGCCGGCGAGTGACGGATGGGTGTTGCCCAACGGTCACGTGTTGCTGGCCTTGTATCCGACGAAAGGATTTCCCGGTGGCGGAGTGGTCGAGGTCGACCGGACAACAAAGAAGGTTGTCTTCCAGTACAAGTCACAGCAGAAAGAGGTCAGCACCGTGCAGCCTTTGCCGGGTGGGCGGTACCTGGTTGCCGAACTGGGTCCGATGCCGCGAGCGGTGGTGCTCAACAGCAAGGGGAAAGTCGTCAAGACGACTCCACTGGAGTGCCAGAAGAACAATTTCCATATGCAGACACGGATGTTGAGGATGCTGCCCAACGGAAATTATCTTGCCCCGCATCTTCTGGATTTCGCCGTCAAGGAATATGACGCCAGTACTGGCAAGGTCGTCCGTTCCTTTGCGACTGACGACCGCGGTCGTCCCAAGCGGGACTGGCCGTTTACGGCCATCCGCCTCGGAAACGGCAACACCCTGATCGCCTGCACCAACGGAAACCGCATCATTGAAGTGGATGCCAAGGGGAAGATTCTCTGGAGCGTCACCAACGAGGACCTGGGAGAACGTCTCTTTGATGACGCCTGTGGTGCCCAAAGACTGCCCAATGGGAACACGGTCATCTCCAGTTACCACGCCAAGGGGCAACAGGTGAAACTGTTCGAGATTACCCGTGAGAAGAAAGTCGTCTGGCGTTACTCGGGAATGAACGCCGGGTTTCATCATTTCCAGGTCCTGACGACCAACGGGAAACCGTTGAAAAACAACACGTGGAAGTAGTGGTTCCTCGGCTCGAATATCCGGGCCGCTGCCCAGGCCGACTGCGCGTCCGGCCAGAAAATGTATCTTGCGGCATCGCCCCGTGGGGCGAGTGAAAGAGATTCAACAATGTCGTACCACTGCAATTTCCGATCGCTGTTCGTGTTGGCCAGCCTCTTGGGGCTGTGCGCCGCGACCGTCCCCCTGGAAGCATCGGAGGCAGGCGACGACAAGACACTTCGCGTGTTCATCTTCGCCGGCCAGTCGAACATGGTCGGCTCGGATTCGAAGGTGAAGGACATCCGGCGGTTTCCGCCCTTTGCCGGACTCGAGACGCCCCAGGAACAGGTTCGCTTCTCTTACTGTCTCGGACGCGAGAACAAGACCCGGTCCGATGGTTGGGTACAACTGCAACCGGTCAATGGCGTGGTTGGTCCCGAACTGAGCTTTGCCCGGAAGGTCACGTCGGCCATCAAGGCGCCGATTGCAATCATCAAGGTCGCCGCGGGTGGGACGCACCTGGGAGGTGACTGGAATCCGGATGAGCCGATCGGGTTCAAGATGTATCCCTTGGCGCTCGACGTCATTCGGTCGTCGTTGGCCGAACTCGACACGCAGGGCATTCGGTACCGGATCGAAGGGGTCATGTGGCACCAGGGCGAAAACGACATGTTCAACAAGGATTACATGCCCAACTATGGGGCGAACCTTAAGAACTTCCTGGCCCGGTGGCGACGCGATCTCAAGCTCCCCAATCTCAAGTTCTACATCGGGGAACTGTGCACCAAGACCATCTGGGGAATGGACCTGCGGCCCCGGATGTATGCCATCAGCGTGGGGCAGCGGGCTGTGACCGACGTCGATCCGTTGGCCGAGTACATTCCCACGTCACACGTCGGTGTGGAGATCGGTGGCGGGGTGGGGCTGCACTACCATTACGGGACACTGGGGCAACTCGAACACGGTGTGAATTACGCCACGTCTTACCTGCGTACGATCGGGAAAAAGACGCGGATGTCCCGGCCGCTCAAGAAATGGCCGTACAAGAAAGGGAGTCGTGTCAGGCTGTTTGTCCTGGCCGGGCACCGCAACATGGAGGGAGAGCGGGCTTTCGTGCAGGAACTCAAAGTGTTGAAGGGCAAAGAATCGTTGCTGCAGAACAATGCCCGAATTGCCTTCAAGTACAGCATCGGGGGAGGCTACCGGACCTCTGACGGGTGGGAACCCCTGGGGCCGGCCGGGTATTACGACACGTTTGGACCCGAACTCAGTTTCGCCCGGGAACTCTCGAGCAAGCTGCCCGACAACATCGCAATCGCGAAGTTCACACACAGCGGCACGCAGATGAACGACTGGACACCCGAGGGAAGCGTGGCGAAATCACGGAATATCTATCCCAGGTTCGTCCGCTTCGTCAGGGAGACGCTCGAGGAGATCTCCGCCAAGGGGAACCAGGTTGAGTTGGCGGGAATCTTTTACCACGTGGGCGAGAACGACATGTCGATGGGGCAGTACAGGAGAAAGGCCCCCGAGTGGCTGGCGTCGACAGTTTCCCAGAGTCGCAAGGACCTGGGCATGCCGGACCTGAAGTGGTTTGTCAGCCAGCAGCCACCCACCGATGACCAGCGCGTCAACAACATCGACGTTGTTGCGGGGATCGAGAAAGTGGCTGCCGCGGACAGCAACTTCGTTCACATCAAGGCCTTCGACTTGCCTGCGCAGGAGAAGAAACTGGTGATCAGCACCGCGGGCATCGTTGAACTGGGCGAGTTGATCGCCCGGCATTACCTCGAGAACCGTTAGTCATTGGCCGGTTTCGTTTTCCAGGCGATCGACACGGCGGTGCGGGGGCAAACGGGGAAAGCGGTTACCAGTTGGCGACCTGGTAGTCCTTGAGGAACTGTCCCCATTGATGTTCACCGGTCAGGAAGCCGTCGAAGATGGGGTCGCAGATGCGGGCGGCGGCGTCGATCTGGTCGAGTGGAGGATGGAACCCGAGTTCTTCGGTCTTGCGTCGAGCGATCTCGGCCGGGTCCTCGTCGGTGATCCAACCCGTATCAACACTGTTCATGTGGATTCCATCCCGGGCGTAGTCCTGTGCCGAGGTGCGGGTGAGCATGTTGAGTGCAGCTTTGGCCATGTTGGTGTGTGGGTGCTTGTCGGTCTTGTAGGCCCGGTAGAAGACTCCTTCCATGGCCGAAACATTGACGATGTGTTTGTCGGAGGTGGGAACCTGGAGCATGAGTGGTTTGAGTCGGGCGTTGAGAATGAAGGGTGCGATCGAGTTGACGAGTTGAACTTCGAGCAATTCGACGGTCGACACGTCGGCCAGCTTCAATCTCCAACTGTTGATCGAACGCAGGTCGACCTGTTGCAGGTCGCTGTCGAATTCTCCGCTAGGGAACAGCTGTTCGCCGCTCTGAGTGTCTTCGGGAGCCAGCGGGATCTGCGACAGTTCTGCCGCCCGGTGGATCCCGGCCAGGCTGCTGTCGACCTGAGCGGGCAGTGACAGCGTGTCGGTTTTTGGGTCGGGGTTTTGTCCGAGTAGCGACTCGTAGGATTCGAGCAGCGATCGAGCTCGAGTCGGAAGCAGATTGGCGAGCTTTTGTTCGTCGGCCATCAGGTGAGCGTAGAAGCCTGGCGGACGTCTGACCGTCTGGCAGGCGTTGTTGAGCAGGAAGTCGAGCCGAGGCAGGGTCTGGCACAGGTGGTCGGCGAAGGCTTCGACGCTGGGAGTGTGTCGAAGATCGAGGCCGTGGATCTGGAGTCGATCGATCCAGTCGGCCGAATCGTTTTCGGAGTCGAATCGTGTGGCGGCATCGCGTGGAAACCGGGTGGTGACGACGACATGGCATCCGGCCTGTAGCAGCTTCAACGCGGCATGAAAGCCGATCTTGACGCGGCCTCCGGTCAAGACCGCGTAGCGCCCAGACAGGTCGGCGGTTCGCTGTCTGCGTTCCCAGTTGAACTGGGCACAATCGCTGCAGAGGGCATCGTAGAAGAAGTGGATCTGGTCGAAGTCTCGTTTGCAGATGTAGCAGCTGCGTGGGACATCCAGGCGATCGGTGAACTGCTGGTCGTCGAGTTGAGCGACCTGAGGCAATTGGGTGTCGAACGGTTCGGGCGGGCAGGCTTTCTTGAAGTGGCGAGAACTGGGTTGGGTGCGGATTCCGGTCCGAGCCAGCTTGTGTTCGTCAGCGACTTTTCGTTCGGCGAGTTCGGCCTGTTCTCGGTGTTTGTACTCGCGACGCAGCCGTTTCCGTGACCGGCGATCCGGACGGGCAATCCGCTCGGAAGCCTCGATCAGTCGCAGGCGATGTTCTTCGTCGACGTGTGCCAGCAGTGCGCGATCGAGGGCAACCTGTTCGATGACGTCGATAGCGGCCAGTAGCTCGTCTTTGGCCGGTGGAAATGGTCCGGGGGCTGAGCCGGAAGAATCGGCGGGGATTGCCACGTGTGGGGTCCAGAGGATTCAGGCAAGCTGTGGTGTGAGTCGGGTAGGGCGGTCGCCATTGTAGCGGGTCGTCGATTGGTGTGATCGCAAAACGGTTGTGGCCGTTCCACCATGCATGAGAAACCGATCGGATGGGACCGCTTCAGCACATGAAACAGTGCGACACTGCTCATTGACGGCCGGTGATCAAACGCTCCTGCCAACCGGCACTGCTCTGGCGTGGTTCGTGAGCTACACTGAAGAGGAGTTCTCTGTAGAGGCGTTCTCTGTAGAGGCGTTCTCTGTCCTGGCCATTCTCTCTGAGCTGTCTGGATTCATGCCCGACTCGTCCCGGCAATTCGACGTCCGTTTTGACGTCCCCTTCACTCATCGCCTGCGGTTCACCTCGGACGTCTTTGCCGCTGATGGGGATACGTTGTCGGACCTGTTGGAATCGAGTGACACCAATCCGGCTCGGGTCCAATTCTGGCTCGACCAGAACGTTGCCGACGCCCGGCCCGACCTGGAAGCCTTGATCCATAGATTCAGCGACTCGCGAACGGACCGGATCGAACGAGTGGGCAAGGTGCAGTTGGTACCCGGTGGCGAGCAGGTGAAGAACGACATTCATCTGCTCGAGCAGATGCTGAAGGTCATCAAGGTGGCCGAACTGGATCGTCGCAGTTACGTGGTTGTGATCGGCGGCGGAGCGGTTCTGGATGCGGTCGGCTTTGCGGCGGCGATTGCTCATCGCGGCATCCGCCTGGTCCGTCTGCCAACCACCACGTTGGCCCAGGGCGATTCGGGCGTGGGCGTGAAGAACAGTATGAACCTGTTCCACAGCAAGAACTGGATGGGTAGCTTTGCCGTGCCCTGGGCTGTGGTCAATGACACCGAGTTGCTGACATCGTTGAGCAACCGCGATTTCATCTGCGGGTTCTCAGAAGCGGTCAAGGTATCTCTGCTCAAGAACATCGACCTGTTTGACCGCATCTGTGCCAATGCCACTGCCATCCGGTCTCGTGACATGTCGGTGGCTGGCCCGGTTATCGGTGAATCCGCCAAGTTGCACCTGGACCACATCACGCTGGGTGGTGACCCGTTTGAAATGCTCGAAGCCCGGCCGCTGGACTTTGGTCACTGGTCGGCTCACAAGCTGGAGACCATGAGTGGTTTTTCGTTGCGGCATGGCGAAGCCGTCGCGATCGGTGTGGCCATCGACTCGGTCTATTCGTCGTTGGAGCTTGGTCTGGATGCTGACTTTGCTGAGAGGATTTTGCGGAGTTTCGTGGATTTGGGTTTCCGTCTGAATGATCCGTCGATCGACGATGTGGACGTATTGTTTGATGGACTCGAGGAGTTTCGCCAGCACCTGGGTGGTCGACTGACCTTGACCATGCTGCCGGTGCCGGGCCAACCCGTCGATGTTCATTCGGTCAATCGCGACAAGATGCTGGCAGCCATCGAGCACGTCAGGCAATTTGCTCGGACCGAAGGCGCGTTTCGCCGAGACGAATAGTTTGGCGTTGATGAACTCTGTTGCTGGTGCAACCGGAATTCAGGTCAGGCTGTGCCTGGCAGTCACGGGGTGGTGTTGGTCTTCCCGAGTAGCTTTCGGGTCAATTTCAGCAGCTTGTCGCTGTCCGGGTCGGTGTCGGATTGGTTTTCGAGGAGTTGGATCGCTCGTTGCAGGTGATCCCGGGCTTCTACCGGGTGTCCGGTTTCGAGTTCCAGGCGACCCAGGCCGACGTGCACGGCCGGGAGATCGTTGTTGAGTTCCAGGGCCCGCTGCAGGTGCTGCCGCGATTCGTCGTGCTCGCCTCGTGCCTGCAGAGCCAGGCCCAGTTGAACGTGAGATTCGGTCCGGCGGGGTTCTCGGGACAGCACGATCCGGTGGTGTCGGATCGCCTGATCGATGTCCTGGCTGGTCGAGAGCAGCATGGCCAGTTGGAAGTGAGCTTCGGTGTTTTGGCCGTTGCTGAGTTTGAGGGCGGTGTCGAGTGAGGATCGAGCCTGGTCGAGTTGTCCTTGTTTTCGGAGTTGGATGCCGAGTGTCAGGTGGGCGTGGTCGTGATCGGGGACGACGTGGGCCAGGTGGTGGTACCGCTTCAGGATCTGGGCATCGCGGGCTGGTACATCGCCGAACACGTAGTCGTTCCACCATTGGGATGCGGCCATGGCGATCACGGCCAGCAGGAACGGGGTCCACTTGAGTGCATGGATGGATCCTTCGGTCAGTGGCCGTGTAGCCGGTTGTGCTGCGGCAGTCGAAATGCCCAGTCCGGCTCGGGTGTCCTGCTCGCGGACCTTCCAGATGAATCCGTCGAGATAGAAGTGGAGCAGGGTGGAGGTCCAGATCAACGCGACGACGATCTCTTCGAGTGATTCGGCTCCAAGATACTCGGGCAATCGCGACCCGGCACCGTAGGCGGCCACCAGCGAGATGTAGGCCAACAGCATCCACCGGCTGCGACGAAATAAGTGTCGGGTCAAGTGACCGACCGGGGCCGACTGTTCGACTCGCTTGCGGTTGAAGACCCAGACGATAGCCAGGTACTGGATGTCGTGGAAGATCTCGAACAGCGTGATGCCGATGATGATGTTGTCGATCATGACCATGGCGAACCACCAGAAGGCAAAGCTGATCGACATGGTGAGCAGTCGGATGGCGGTGGCGGGCCGGAATCGCGACCTCTGGGAGAACTCGTGAGCCAGGAACACGACGGTGACGACACCGGTGCCGATCAGCCACGCCGTGCGAAACCCGTAGACCCAGTCCGCGGGGATCAGTGAGCCTCCGGATCGGTAGAACGTCTCCAGTAGCAGGAAGACTCGGCCATCGGAACAAATCATCCCGGCTCCGAACCAGGCCACGCACATCAGCCAGTCGAGTCGAGCCGAATGGTCTGCGGAGGTGGAGGATGTCTGAGGCGTCTTGGCGGCATAGATTCTCAGGAATCCGTAGACCTGCATCAGCCCGTGCCAGAAGCCCCACAGTGCGAGGATCACCCCCATGCCTTCACGTAGGTTGGTGAAGAGCAGTGGGGCCGAGATGCCCAGCAGCAGGATTGGGCCGACGGTCAATCGTGTCCGGAATCGACGAAAAAGTGCACGGTCACCATAGGCTCGCAGCAACCCCGGCAGGTGATGCCCGGTGGCTCCGAGTGTTCCGACGATCGCGTAGAGTGCCTGGTCCGAGAGTTGTTGTCGCGAGAGCAGGACAGCGGGGAGGATCAGCAGCGGGGTGGCGACGAACAGTGCCAGGTCAGCGGCCGGTCCGAGGATCCAGGCCGATGGCTTTGGTGGTGACGCAGCGGCAGTGCGTGAGGCTGTTTCGTTTGAATTCACTTGGTGGCGCCGTCGCCCGAGAGTCGTGTTCCGCGATCAACTGCACGTCGCGGAGTCGATATCGTGCAGCGACCTCAGTCAGCCTGACGATCGCAAATGCATGACCGTCAGCCTAGCAGAGGGACGACCGGTGGGTGACACTTGCGTTGCCGTTTCTGGCAGGATCCGAGTCGCTCTGGTCCACGGGTTTTCACGCCCGCCAACCTTTTTCTGATTCCCACTGGTCCATTGGGATGGAGCAAGGTCATCCAGTCGCAGCTGCGAGCACGACTAGTTCGCTTCGGACAACGCCGGCTCACGGCTTGTGCGGTACAGGAACGCATCGGAGGTCAGCAGTGATACGAGCATCGCTTTCATGCTGCCACCGCTGTCTGTGTAGGCTCGATACGCATCCTGAAGAACAGGAGCGTCGTTGAGAGTTTCGTTGCGGCCCATCCAGAACCGGAAGGCGTGGCGGACGAACACCTGTGTGGCGAGTTGGCTTTCGGCGAGCTTTTGAATCAACTCGATGGCGTTGGCGACCTTGCCGTCGAGCGTGGGGTCGCCGGAATCGATGATCTCACCCCGGGTGTCGACGGGTTGGCCGAGTTCGGTTTCTCGATACAGTCCCGCGTGGTTGTACATCTCGAAGGGCAGACCAAGCGGGTCCATCTTCTTGTGACACGTCCAGCAATAGGCTTCCCGTGTGACCCGCATTCGCTCACGCAGTGAGGTGCGTGGTTCATCGGGCAGCATCGCGTCCACGGTGATCGGCACATCGGGAATGCCGCCGCCGAGCAGCCGTTCGCGAATCCAATGGCCTCGACGGATGGCGTGATTGTCCATGGCATCCGAGTGCGAAACGAGCCAACTGGGATGCGTCAGGATGCCCAAGCGTTGGCCTTCAGGCACTGTGGCCAGGACACGGCCTGGTTTCATCGACCCGTTGCCAAAGCTGCGGCGACTGACTCGGGCGAAGATCTTCGGACCCGACAGTTTTGCCACGGTGACGTTGTGATTACCGTTCGCTCGTCTCTTTTTCTTGTTCTTTGCCTTCGACGGTTTTTTCCCGGGGTTGGCCTTCAACCACGCTGCCAGCTCGGCTGCCGCCTTCTTCGCCGCTTCGGCCGCTGCCTTTTTCGCCGCAGCCTGGGAGGCTGCTACCTCTTTTTTGGAACGCCTCTTGCCGAAATACACCTTGTCTGCCTCGGTCGTGACGACCTTGCCCGTCGTCAGCAACCGCTTGAACACGTCTTTGTCTTCGTGCAGGATGAGTTCGATCAGGCGATCGGTGCTCGCCGTTGCATCGAACATGGCGCGGTAGTGTGACTGTCCGCGGGCGTTCACTCCGGTTTGTGCCAGGGCTTTCGAGTCCTTGCAGATGTAGCCGCCACGGTCGAAGTCGAAGTAGTCGCGGAAGAAACGCAGGGTACGCGGCTTTCGGACACTGTCGTCGGCCAGCATGCGTTCGACTTCGCGTTTGACATCGGCCTTGGTCCTCATACGGCCTGCGACGATTGCATTTCGCAGTTGGTCGTCGGGCTTGATGTATCGCAGCGCGTGATTGACCGCCAGGCCCAGTTCCCAGTCCTGGAGCATGACACGTCCATGGCGATCTGGTTTTCCGGTCCCGGCAAGTTCGGCCCGGAAGACCGCGTCGCGGTCGAGAAAGATCGACGACAGGCCCAGGACAGCCCCGTTTTCCTTGCCGAGTGTCTCGATGGATTGCTTGACGATGGTTAGGTAGGCGTCGGTTTCCTTCTTGCTCGGAGGACGAAACGTCATCGCTTCGAAGATATAGTCCACCGCAGCGGTCAAACGCTCGTCGGTGACACCTTCGTCCTTCATGAGGTCGTAGACGGGCGTCAGTGGACGCAGGACCTTTGTGCCGTAAACGATGCTGGTCGGCAGGCCTCGAAGATCTCCCTTCATCTTGTCCGCGATAGACTTGGGATCGTCGGTGATTTGATACGGCTTGGCGATGCTCAGCGGGCCATAGGCCATGTAGCGAATGATATCCTCGGCGATGCCCATGATCTGTGTCGTTTCGGCGCTGTTGACCGTGTAGAAGTCGGGATAGTTTTCCAGCCCGTGGTTTCGCGCTGACGACAGGACGGCGGGCACGCTCTTGACGGCTGTGGCATAGGCGACTGTCCCTCCCTGCCACTTGATGATGCGATCCGTACCGAAGTAGAGCTTCAGTTCACCGCCGTGGTTTGTGGGGACGACATCACCGTGCGTGCGAAGACCTGGCTTTTTCGGATCGAAGTCCGGTTCGCTGTTGATCAGTTCATTGAGGCGAGTGATGTGTTCTTGGGGTGTCACGCGCCAGAGGCGTGCTGGCGATGCTGTTGGTGCGAGCTTGATGCCATCGGGCAGCGGGCCGAACAGCAGGTCGTGATCGACGAAGTTGCCCTTGTTCGGATCGAGGTGGGCACGGAACCCGCCCTTGTCTCGCATGACCCGTTTCAGTTCGCTGACGATCCAGTCCGAGAATTGCAGCCGATGCACGACCGTTGGATGCTCGGCATCCTTGGGCGGCATCTCTTTCAGGGTGACCTGGGCCCAGACTCTTCTCCAGGTCCCGGAGTTGCCTTCATCCACAGGCCCCAGGTCAAGGAGCGAGAGATTGCCGGCGGGTTCTTCCGAGCCATGACAGTCCAGGCAATGGCTGGCAAGAAACGGTCGAGCGAAGCTGCCAAAGTCGTAGCTGGTCTTCTGGCCTGGCGTGTAAGTCTCGCCACTTGCCGCGGACTGCAAGCCGGAGGCGAGCATGACGACCAGAGCCCATCTGGCCGTGTTCATGCGAGCACTTCCCTGAGCGGGCCGGTGCTGCTGTCGAACTGTTTTGCCAGCTTGGCGGACATGTTGAAGCGGTCGCAGTTCTGCCCGGCGGCTTGCAGGAGTGTTGCGTAGAGCGAGTTGATGGGTCGTTTGCCATCGAGTTGCGTGAAGCAGCCGGTCTTGAAAGTGCCGTCGAGGTTGCCCAGGAGCATGACCGGCCAGTTGGCTCCGTTGGTGTGCTGCTTGTCGGCGTTGTTGCTGGTGTAGACGATCAGCGTGTGGTCCATCATGGTGCCACTGCCTTCGGGCACGCTTTCCATCGCTTCAATGATCCGCACCAGCATGCGGCTGTTGTACTGACGAATCTTGACCCAGATCGGATTGTCCGGTTGCTTCATGTGCCCAAGGTTGTGGCCCTGTTGCTCGATGCCCAGCCCCTTCCAGGCACCAAAGATCTCGCCGCGACCCGAGCCAATGGTCAGCGTATTGGTGATCCCCGACGTGAGTGCCGAGATGCCGAGGTCGAGCAGAACATCGTGCCAGTCGGTCTCGAACTTCGGGTTTGTGTATCGCTCGTCCACCGTCGGCGCGAAGTTGCGCAGGTGATCGGCGACCGTGTCGAGGCGATCTCGCAGGCCGTTGACATCCTTGAAGCCCTGGACGAATTGCCCGTAACGCAGCTGGTCGGTGGTCGGAATCGATCGCCCCTTGGCGGTGGCCAACTTTTCGATTTGATTCAAGACGTTGGATCTCGCGTCGAATTGGCGTCGAATGTTGCCTGTGGAGATGCCGCCGTAGAGCATCTGGTAAAGCTGATTCGGATTCGAATGCATGAAGATTGGCTGACCGGCGCCGCTGGCCGACAGCGTCGCGGTCGTGGGCTTGGTCGTCATGTTCTCGATCGAGTCCATGCCGATGCACAGATGCGGCAGCAGGGTCTGCGGCAGAGCCTTGCTGAGTGCATAATCGATCGTCGATGCACTGGGCGGCACGCCGTCGCCACCGCGATAGCCGCCCAATGCGCCGAAGAACGCGCTGTGGGTTGGGCTGGTGTGCGTGCCGTGCAGTCCGTTGATGATGTGCAGTCGTTCCTTGTAGGGCTCGAGTGCACTGATTGGCTCGGGAAGCTTGGCTTTTGCCAGCGAGCCGCTGCCGGTCATCCCCTCGGGAATACAAGTCTTCGGATCGAAGCCCTGGTTTTGCAGGAAGAAGATGATGCGTTTTGGAGTCGAGTTCCCGGCGGGCGACGCGATGAGACGTTCGGGAAGCAGTGGGGCAGTCAAGGCTGCACCGGCGCCGGCAGCCATTCCTTGCATCATCTCTCTGCGATTGAGCATGATCGAGTGTTCCGTAGAAAGGCACCGCGGGGGGAATTAACCGCGAGTCGAAATGTGCAGTGTTCTGGATCAGGATTATGTCAGATGGACGCTGGTGGCGACACAGTCATCTTGGCAGTTGCGTAAAATTGACACAACTGTTGGGTTGTCAACATGTTGTGACGCAAGCCTGCCGTGGCCTGGACGACGCCTCCACCGGACTGTGGCTGATCAAACTGCCACGCCATCCACACATCGTTGTCCGTGCGATATGCCGTCAGTGGAGAGTAATCGCCTTCATAGTACCGCACGACTTGTCGGCACTGGGACAGCAACCGTCGACATCCCGCATAGTCGAGATCGTGACGGCGAATGTCTCAGATCAGGTGATTCGCCGGCGCCATTTGGCTGCGAAACGTATAGGTGTCGGAGGTGTTGATACCCGTGCCGAAGTAGGGGATCCATAGCGACATTTCATAGGTGAGCGTCTGCATCCCCGTCGTTTCGTATGCGTAATCACTTCTCCACAGAGGAACGGCGCGATGCAATGTCTCCAACCCCTTGCTCCTTGCTCCTTGCTCCTTGCTCCTTGCTCTGCTGGTCGATGTGCTCGGTCATTCCCCGCGCCACCTCGGGGCTACCAACAACAGGCCAAGCAAGGTGACCGACCCGAAAGAGCCCAATCTCGGACCACGACGTACAATCGGCCCACATTGTGCTGTTAGCAGGGCGTGGTTCGGATCCCCAGTGGGTTGAACGCCGGGGCTTGGGTGGGGAGTCTGGGTGGGGAGACTGGGGGGTCCGTGTCCGAGTCCCGGAGGTGCGATGTGGCGCGGATCGAGTCCTGTTGGGAATTGGCAATGAAGCATTGCGTGTTTGGTCATCTATGTGCCGCTCTGACGTGTGTGGTTGTGGCAGTCGTTCTCATCTTCCCGTCGGACGTGTGTTGGGCTGAAGACAATGGAGGGTTGGACTGGAGAAGACCGTTTCGGCCCGATCAGCACACCGTTGTGCTCTACCATTTTGACGAGGGCCGAGGTGACGAGGCTCACGACGCGTGTGGCGACCGGGCACTGACACTGCGGGCTCACAAGACAGCGATCTGGGGTTCACGACCCGGGTTTGGGACCACGGCACGCTTTGCCCGTCGAGCCGACGACGCCGACTTGCGTGTGGGGCCAGCCGACAACGACAAACTCCATCTGCGGACCTGTACTCGCGAATGGACCATTGAGGCCTGGATCCGCTACACCGGCCCGGGCGGGCAGGAAAAAGGTGGCCGGACCTATGCTGTGATCTGCAGCACCGATGACGAGGGGTTTGGCCTTCCGGTGGGTCGACGTGGCGGTTTCAGCTTCACGCTCAACCTTGGCCGAGGTGGTGTCGGGAACCTCAAGGACGGACTGCTGCCCGCCGCACGCTTCATCGCTGCGTCCAGTTCGACAAAGAACTTCGGGACCAGCAACTTCCTGTTCCCGGGACGTTGGCCCAACAAGACCAAGGGGCAGCACATCGCCGATCACCAATGGCACCATGTGGCCTGGCAGTTCCGCTACAGAGATCAGCTCAACACCTTCTTCCTCGACGGAAAACGCGTCGCCCGGATCACTCTCCACAACCCCGCCGCACCGGGCATCATTGTCAACAACGTCAAGGATGTTGTCACTCCGTTCATCGTCGGCGGCTGGATCCACTCGCAGGATCCCCCCTTCTTCATCAAGTCGGGGAACTTCCAGGGAGAAATCGACGAGTTGCGGATCTCGAGCATCATGCGGTATCCGGTCGCACAGACGATGGCCATCGTGGGCCAGAAGCTGCCCGACGCCTCGTTGAAGATCCCCTACTCGGTCCACCTGACCACCGATGCCGCTGACGGTGATGTCGCCTGGAAGGTGTTGGCCGGAACGCTTCCCAAAGGACTCGATCTTGACGACACGTCTGGTGTCATCTGCGGAAAACCGCTCGAGACGGTCGAGAACCGGACCGTCAAGATCAGAGCGACAGATTCAGCCGGGCGGACCGACACGCACACGTTCTCGTTGAGCGTTTTGAAAGGCCGTTTGATCACCACTTCGCTCGCGCCGGCGTTTGTCGGCTCGTCCTACCAGGCCATTCTGCAAGTAACTCACATGGCCAAACCGCTGCGGTGGGAGTTGGTCGATGGGGCTTTGCCCGACGGTGTCACGCTCGACGGCAAGACCGGTCGATTGCAAGGTGTGCCGGTCGCGAGAGGGCGAATGCGTCCGTCGATCCAGGTCACAGACGCCAACGGGTTCCGGCACAGTGTGGACCTGGTTCTTCGAGTGCTCCCGAGTCACCTCAGCGTCATCCAGCCCGACAAGCACACCGTCGTGCTTTACGACTGGCAGGGCCCCAATGGGAAGTTGATCCAGGACCGGATGGGCGACAAGCAACTTACCTTGACCTGGACCAACATGGGCGGGGACATGCGGATGTCGTGGCCCGGGCGAGTG
>Ga0114999_10000766_pt1 | contig 47128 bp, 43 predicted proteins | sample ArcticOcean_MG_C_3_FD_89820 | JGI IMG/M metagenome (GOLD analysis project Ga0114999, IMG submission 89820) | Marine microbial communities from western Arctic Ocean - ArcticOcean_MG_CB8_126 | ecosystem: Environmental > Aquatic > Marine > Oceanic | place: Arctic Ocean: Canada Basin | collected...
TGCAGATTATAGCCGACTGCCCGATACCGGCTGGCGATATGAAATAATTGAAGGAGGACTGCACATGGCCCCTGCACCGCATCCCGCCCACCAGGAAGCAAGCAACACGTTGTCTACGGCCCTGACCAATTATGTGAAACAGCATCAATCGGGGAAAATTTTCTACGCCCCTATCGATGTGCTCCTACCCGCCGAAAACACCAACGTACAGCCGGACATCCTCTTCCTCGCTCAAGATCGCCTCGACCTGATCTCCGACCGTGGTATCGAAGGGCCGCCCGATCTGATCATCGAGATACTCTCTCCCAGCAACTGGATCATTGACCGCCAGGATAAGTTCGTCCTCTATGAAAAATCAGGCGTCAAAGAATACTGGATCGTAGATATAAAACAGCAGACGATCGAGGTCTACGCCCTGACTGCTGCTGGCTATGAAATCCTAGGCAAATATCAGGGTAGCGACCAAGCCCCATCCCGGCAACTGAAGGGATTCTCAATCCCCGTAGATGAGGTATGTGCAGGATAATGGATTTTCCCATCCGCCCTGCTCAGCACTTCAATTCCTCTTGACAATCTGCCCTATTCTCCATTAAAATGTATGACCATCTGCCATCTAAAAACCGCCATTATAAATGTTGCCTATGTCCAACGAAACCCCCCATCCTATCATCCCCAAGATCGACATCCATACCCATATCCTGCCCGAAACCTGGCCTAACCTTCAGAAACGATATGGATACGGCGGTTTTGTGGATATGGAGCATTACAAGCCGGGCTGTGCACGGATGCTTATCGATGGAAAGAAATTCAGAGAGGTGCAAGCCAACTCATGGGACCCGGACACGCGCCTTCGAGAGTGTGATGAAGTAGGGGTGAACGTACAGGTGCTCTCCACCGTACCGGTTATGTTCAGCTATTGGGCACAGGCGGCGGACGCCCTTGATCTTTCCAGAATACTTAACGACCATGTGGCCGATCTCGTCGCTACGTGGCCCCGGCGATTTATCGGCCTTGGTACGGTGCCCATGCAGGCTCCGGATCTGGCGATAAAAGAAATGGAACGCTGTGTCCAGGAGCTGGGCCTGGCGGGTATTGAAGTCGGCACGCATATTAATGGGGACAACTTGAATGAACCCCACCTGTTCCCGTTCTTTGAAGCGGCGGCAGACCTGGGGGCGGCCATCTTTATTCATCCATGGGATATTATGGGCCAGGAAACCATGGAAAAATACTGGCTCCCCTGGCTGGTCGGCATGCCCGCAGAAACATCCCGGGCCATCTGTTCCATGATTTTCGGCGGGATATTTGAGCGATTGCCCACCCTGCGGGTCGCCTTTGCCCACGGCGGCGGATCGTTTCCCGCCACCATCGGCAGAATCGAACACGGCTTTCAGATAAGGCCTGACTTGTGCGCTGTTGATAACGATCACCATCCCAGCAGCTATCTGGGGAAATTTTATCTGGATTCCCTGGTGCATGATCCCCGCGTATTAGAGTACCTGATTGAACTCGTAGGCGCGGACAGCATCGCCCTGGGAACCGATTACCCCTTCCCTCTGGGCGAAGCCATCCCCGGCGAACTCATTGAATCCATGGACAGCCTGAACATCGAAACCAAGGAAAAACTCCTCCACCGTACCGCCCTGAAATGGCTGAACCTGAAAAAAGACCACTTCTTCTAACCAGAGGGTAGGCACTCAGGCAAACGACCCATACACTAATCCCACTCGCCACCCCTTTCCCTTTCAGACCAGGGCGTCAGGGGCCCAGGTAAAACCATGACCCATACACAAGCACACGCCGAAACCCAGGATGCCGCAGATCCCTTAGCCCCTTTACGGCATCAGTTTCATATCCCAAAAAATGAGCAGGGCGATGAGATCGTCTACCTGGTCGGGCACTCCCTTGGCCTACAACCAAAAGCCGTACAAGATTACGTTGTGCAGGAACTCGACGACTGGAAAACGCTCGGTGTGGAAGGCCATTTCAAAGGGCATCATCCCTGGATGGTCTATCACGAATTGCTGACGGATTCATTGGCCCGGGTGGTTGGCGCAAAACCTGTCGAAGTCGTGGCCATGAATACGCTCACCGTCAATCTGCATCTGATGATGGTCTCGTTCTATCAGCCTGATGCCACCCGGTATAAGATTGTGATCGAAGACACCGCCTTTCCATCCGACCGATATGCCGTGGCCTCACAAATCGCCTATCACGGTTACGATCACGATGATGGGGTTATCGCCCTCCGACCGCGTGCAGGCGAAGAGGCGATAAGAACCGAAGATATTGAGGCGTTACTGGACCAAGAGGGGGCCTCCATCGCCCTGGTCCTCCTGGGTGGTGTGAATTACCTGACCGGCCAGGCGTTCGAGATGGATCGGATCACCAGGGCGGGACATCGTAAAGGATGCACGGTCGGGTTCGACCTGGCCCATGCGGCTGGCAATCTGGCGCTTCAGCTTCATGACTGGGATGTGGATTTCGGGGTATGGTGTTCCTATAAATATCTGAATGGCGGGCCCGGATGTGTCGGTGGGGCCTTTGTACATGAACGGCATGCCCATCGTACGGACCTGCCCCGATTTGCGGGATGGTGGGGCCATGATAAGGACACCCGGTTTAAAATGCCACCTGGATTCCTGCCTACGCCGGGCGTTGAAGGCTGGCAGCTCAGCAATCCACCGATCCTGCCGCTGGCTGCCCTGCGCGCCTCGATGGAGCTGTTCGACGAAGCGGGTATCGCGTCACTGCGTGCCAAGAGCGAGCGGTTGACCGGCTATCTGGCGACTTTACTGGAACAACACCCCTCCGATAATATGTCCATCATCACGCCAGATGATCCACAACAGCGCGGGTGTCAGCTCTCTCTACGGATAAAACAAAATGGAAAACCGATTTACGACCGATTAGTCCAGGCAGGCATCCTGTGCGACTGGCGGGAACCGGATATCATTCGCGTCGCCCCGGTGCCGCTATACAACACATTCACCGATATCTACCGCTTCGCCAAAATTTTCACCGAAGCGAATAAAAGCACGTAAACGTAATAAACGACCACCTCCAATCCCATCCCCCTTCAGGGGGACCGAAGGCCAAGCCTTCGAGGGGGCCCAATCACCAATCACCAATCACCAATCACCAATGAAACCATCACCCTCATCGGTGCCGGGCTCGTAGGCTCCCTGCTGGCGGTATACCTTGCGAAGCGAGGATTCCGCGTAGAAGTCTATGAACGGCGGCCCGACATGCGGGCGCAAGAGATCAGTGCGGGGCGGTCGATCAACATGGCCATGTCAACACGTGGTATCCATGCGCTGAAGCAGGTCGACCTGGATGAGGACATCATGGCGATGGCCCTGCCTATGGCTGGTCGGATGATCCATCCTGTCGAAGGCCCATTGACGCTTCAACCATACGGGCAGAAAGAAGATGAAGTCATCTATTCCGTATCCCGGGCAGAACTCAACAAAGCGCTGATCACCGCAGCGGAAAAATATGAAGGGGTCCGGTTTCACTTCAACGAGCGCTGTACCGGGGTAGAACTTCGAACCGGCGTGGTGTATGTTCGTGACGACCGCAGCAACCATATCCATTCCCTCCGTCCGCAACGACTTATCGGGACAGACGGCTCCGCCTCAGCCATCAGGACGGCCTTGTTGAATGCAGGACGTTTTGATTTATCTCAACAATATCTGGATCATGGCTATAAAGAGCTGACGATACCCCCCGGCGCCGGCGGGACGTTTCTGATGGAGCCTAATGCGTTGCATATCTGGCCGCGCGGGCTGTACATGCTCATCGCCCTGCCGAATCCCGATGGTAGTTTTACCTGTACCCTCTTTTTCCCGCACGAAGGGGAATACAGTTTCGCCAGCCTTTCGACACCGGCGCAGGTCCTCGATTTTTTCAATAAGCAGTTTTCAGATGCCGTGCCCTTGATCCCGGATTTGACCGAGGCCTTTTTTGCGAATCCTACCGGCAACCTCATGACCGTCAAATGCTTTCCATGGCATTATCAGAATTCCATTTTACTCATGGGGGACGCGGCCCACGCCATTGTCCCGTTCTTTGGACAAGGGATGAACTGCGGCTTCGAGGACTGTACCCTGCTTGATGAGTGTATCGAGCAGCACTGGCCGGATTGGGAACGGATCTTCGAGGTGTTCGACACGCTTCGGAAAGAGAATGCGGACGCCATCGCGGATATGGCATTGACCAATTACATTGAGATGCGTGACCGGGTTGCCGATCCGGCTTTTCTACTTCAGGCGCAGGTCGGTCTCCTCCTGGAACAACGGCATCCCACGCTGTTTATCCCTAAATACTCTATGGTCTCTTTTCACCGCCTCCCTTACGCCGAGGCGTTGCATCGAGCAACTATTCAGGAATCCATCCTGCAGACCCTCTGCCAATCGGCCACCACTGTCGAAGATATCGACTGGCCTGTTGCCGACCGTCTGATTAAAGAAAGGTTGCTGAACCCCTGATCCGCCCGGACTATCCTTACGCCGCCAACCAGGTCTCCTGAAGGGACCTTCAAGGAAACCCACGCCCATGGCTGTCTACTACAGCGACTATCTGCAACTCGACAAAGTACTGGATGCGCAGGCCCCCTTAAGCGCGGCCCAGGGCACGCCGGCACATGATGAGATGCTTTTTATCATCATCCATCAGGTGTACGAGCTCTGGTTCAAACAGATTCAACATGAACTGGATGATGTCCTGGACATCTTTTCAAAAGATTATGTCGACGAAAAACAAATCGGCATTGCGATTTCCCGCCTGCGTCGTATCACAGAAATTCAGAAAGTGCTGGTGGACCAGTTAAATGTCCTGGAGACTATGACGTCCCTCGATTTTCTTGAGTTCCGCCATCTCCTATCTCCCGCTTCCGGTTTCCAGAGCGTCCAATTTCGGGAGATTGAGAATAAGCTGGGGGTGATCCCGGAACAACGTCTACGGTATGATAAACGCCCCTATTCCGAGCATGTCACCCCGGAAGATCAGCAGCCAATAAAAGCATCTGAACAGAACCCCTCCCTGTTTCAACTGGTCGAGCGATGGCTGGAGCGCACACCTTATGTGTCTGTGCAGGGGTTCGATTTCTGGCAAACCTATCGGCAAGCCGTGGAGCAATATCTACAGGCAGATCGGGAGACCATTCTTGATAATCCTAATTTAACGGCCGAAGAAAAAACCAAGCATCTGGATGCCGTGGATACCAATGTGGAACACTTCGCCGCCCTGTTTGACGAATCGAAACACCTGGAGCTGATTCAAAATAACCGGTGGCGCTTATCGCACAAGGCCACCCAGGCTGCGCTGCTGATTCACCTGTACCGGGATGAACCGATTTTACATCTGCCCTTCGGGTTGTTAACCGTCTTAATCGATATGGACGAGTTACTTACCTCCTGGCGCTATCGCCATGCGCTGATGGTCCATCGTATGATTGGTGCCAAAATCGGCACCGGGGGATCTGTAGGCCATCAGTATCTCCGAGCTGCTGTCGATAAGCACAAAATATTTACGGACCTGTTTAATCTATCCACGTTCCTGATCCCCCGCTCAGCCCTACCCGCGCTTCCGGAGGAGGTCCAACAAAAACTCGGCTTCTATCCTGCCCAACCAACCCCACCAACCAACCCATCATGAACCCCATTCAAAACTACATCAACGGCCAATGGGCCGACCCCGTGGGCAAGACTACGATCGACAACTACAATCCGGCGACTGGCGAACTATACAGCCTCACGCCGGACTCCGATGGGCGCGATATCGAGGCGGCGGTCGTGGCCGCGACCCAGGCTTTCCCCAGTTGGTCAAAGCGGCCTGTCCAGGAAAGAGCCCGGTATCTGCTGCGGATCGCCGACCTGATCGAAAGAAATCTGGATAAGCTGGCCCATGCTGAATCCGTGGATAATGGCAAGCCGTTATCCCTGGCCAGATCGGTGGACATACCCCGTGCCGCCAGCAACTTTCGCTTTTTTGCCACCGCCATCCAGCATTTTGCCAGTGAAGCCCATGCCATGGAAGATACGGCGCTCAACTACACCCTGCGTAACCCCATTGGGGTAACGGGCTGCATATCCCCCTGGAATCTACCGCTGTATCTCTTTACCTGGAAAATCGCCCCCGCGCTGGCCGCTGGCAACTGTGTGGTCGGCAAGCCATCGGAAATAACTCCTATGACCGCCTACCTGCTATCAGAACTATGTATCGAAGCGGGTCTGCCTGACGGGGTGCTCAACATTGTCCACGGCCTGGGTCAGAAAACCGGACAGGCCATATCGACCCATCCCGGTATCCCCGTTATTTCGTTTACCGGCGGCACCAGAACAGGGGCCACCATCGCTGCGACGGCCGCCCCACTGTTCAAGAAGTTGTCTCTCGAACTCGGTGGAAAAAATCCCAACATCGTCTTCGCTGATTGCCGGTATGAGGAGGCGCTTCAAACGTCTCTGCTCTCGTCCTTTTCAAATCAAGGCGAAATCTGCCTGTGCGGTTCAAGGATTTTTATAGAACGATCTATATACGCAGCCTTCCGGGATGAGTTTGTTGAGCGGGTCAGACAACTGACGGTTGGAGATCCTTTATTGGAGACCAGTCGATTGGGGGCTGTGGTATCGAAGTCGCATATGGATAAGATTTTATCCTATATAGACCTGGCCCGACAAGAGGGCGGGACCATCCTCTGCGGAGGGCATCAGGTTCAGGTCGAAGGTCGGTGCGAGGGGGGATGGTTCGTCGCCCCTACGGTGATCGACGGCCTCTCACACACCTGTCGGACGAACCAGGAGGAAATTTTCGGTCCGGTGGTCACCCTGATGCCTTTTGATACAGAAGAGGAGGTCCTGACCTATGCGAACAGTACGCCCTATGGCCTGGCGGCATCCCTGTGGACAGAAAATCTAACCCGCGCGCATCGAATGGCGAATCAGCTTCAGACCGGTATTATCTGGATTAACTGCTGGATGCTGAGGGACCTTCGGACGCCTTTTGGCGGTATGAAACAATCCGGTGTTGGTCGTGAGGGAGGAGTCGAGGCCCTGCGTTTCTTCACAGAACCTAAGAATGTGTGTATCAAAATTTCAACATAGGGCCACAGCGCATCGTGTGCCTACCGGGAGGTCTTTTTGTCCAACCATATTTTTAACTCTGAACGGGCTCCGGAAGCTGTCGGGCCCTATCCACATGCACGGCGGGTTGGAGATCTGCTGTTTATCTCAGGCATCGGCCCCCGTGAACGCCATCAGAAAAAGATTCCCGGTGTCGAGCAGGATGAATCGGGGCAGATCGTCTCATACGACATAGGGACCCAATGCCATGCCGTGTTCAGAAACATTCGATATATCCTGGAAGATGCTGGTTCCCACTGGGATAATATCGTGGACATCACCGTCTTTTTAACGAATATGAAAGATGATTTTCCCACCTTTAACCGGATCTATGCCGAATATTTCACAGAAAACCAACCTTGCCGTACGACGGTAGAGGTCCGCCGTTTACCCACACAAATCGCTATCGAATTAAAATGCATCGCTACGGTTTGAGGGCGGTGGCAAGTGATGAGTGATGAGTGACGAAGAGGGTTTTCACTTATCCCTTTCTAACTTTCTAACTTTCTAACTTTCTAACTTTCAACTTATTTTATCCCAAGGAGGCTTCCCATGGCTGTAACCCCTCCCTTTAATTTCCAGGGCTGGATCGATGAGCATCGTCATTTGTTGAAACCCCCCGTCGGTAATCAATGTGTGTATACCGAGACGGACAATTTTATCGTCATGATTGTCGGTGGTCCCAATGCCCGGAAAGATTATCATTACAACGAAAGCGAAGAATTTTTCTATCAGCTTGAAGGGGATATTGTGCTGAAGATTATCGATGAGGGGAAACCCGTCGATATCCCCATACGCGAGGGAGAGATATTCCTGCTTCCGTCCAAAGTACCGCATTCACCGCAACGACCCGCCGACACCGTAGGCCTTGTGATGGAGATTAAACGGACCCATGACGAGACCGACGGGTTCATCTGGTATTGTGAAAATTGCGGTGAAGTCCTCTATGATGAATATTTCAAACTCGAAGATATCGTCAAACAACTGCCCCCCGTTATGGACCGTTTCTTCAGCAATGAAGGTCATCGCACCTGCGGACAGTGTCATACGGTGATGGCCCCACCCACCAAAGGATAATACGATGCGCATCCTCCCGTAACTTGTGCGGGGGGTGCATCGTCAGGTTGATATCCTATGGCAGGAGATCAAAATGTTGACCCCACGCGCCCTTAAATAGCAGGATACACGCTTTACGACAACGTCTTCTTCACAATGTTATGCCATGCGTTCATTAATTGTTCCCGCTGCGCCTTCGTAGCGGCCAGGATTTCCGCATCGGTCTGCCCCATAGGCTTCATATATATCCCATCACAACCTAATTCAGCCACACGAACCGCATCGGCGAACAACCCTTTTCTGGTATACATGACCGCAGCGGTATCCGGATAGCATGCCCGCACGGATTTCAGGTTTTTGATGCCATACTCTGGCGACTGGTCAAGCCTGGACGCCACCTCAGAAAATACAGATCGCCAGGTGCCGACCACAGAGAAGAGTCTTTTTAAGTATTCGTTCACCTGTAAATCGGGATCATTACGAAAGGCCCCAAGGTCCCTGTAGACCTCATCAATGGTACGAATCGCAGCGGTTTTCTCGCGTAAGTCAGAGATGGGTGGAATCTGCGGGTTCGGTTCGGTACCTGTACGGCCATACAAATCCAGAATAAAGAGGGCAGGGGTCAGATCATTTTTCTTTAGATCATCCTGTGCTTCTTCGAAGGTCGTTCCATATACAAATATCGTGTCTGAAGACGGCTTTTCGAAAACCTCGCGAAACAGCTGGATTTCAAACGAAGAGTCATCAATAAAACAAAATACCCGTTCGCTTATATCAAGAGTCGTGTTTCGTTGGGTGACATGCATCCTATGCCTTCCTTCGTGGACATCCGCTTCATGGACTATACTTTCACCTGAATTGTACCGAATACAAATCTGCATCCCGCATCACAAACCGTAACCGCACTGGTTGTCCAGCCAATCGCTCCACATCGTTGCCGCCCTCCCACACCACCGCCTGCTCAATCGCATCTCCGACGATCTCAGGGCACGCCTTGATTTCGAATTTCGGTACCGGCGTACCGTCCACATCCTGGATCTCCACCCGAATGCTGCCTGTAGCAGCTGTACTGTAATTCATCACGAGTTTACTTCCTTCGAATACAAACGGTTTTGTGACCATCTCTCCGCCTTCATATGACGCGTTGACGGAGACAAATCCGTCCGTACGCAATACGTACCGATAGCCGCTGGAGGCGTGGTAGAGGGACATTTCACCCGCACCCGTTGGTACCACATTCAGAGCCGCATAGTTGGAGCGGTTGCCCCAGCGTGCCGGGTCGAGGCCCGGGCGTATCCAGGCTTCTTTGAAGAGACGGTCATAAGAGGCCGCCCCGGCACGTTTGGACATGAATAGTATTTCGGTGGAATCGCCTCGGTCCGCTACGAATCGGGTCGGCGTGGCGATGTAGAGGTGAGGCGCACGGAAGTAGGGGTGGGTCTGGCTGGTGTAAAGGTGTTCGTCGGGGTCGTTGGGTTGGAGGTCCTGGCGATTTTTCCAGTGGATGTAGTCATCAGAGGTCATGCGGCTGACGCTCCGGAACCTGCCGTGGGGTGTAACCAGCGTACGAAAGTAGCAGACATAGCAGTTTTCGGCTTTCGACCAGAAGGAGACATTCTGGGAATCGAACATGTAGAGCCCGTTATCCTCTTTGAATTCGGTCGGTATGACCGGCTTTTCCTGCGCCTGCCGCCAATGTCTGCCGTCTGAGGAGACGAACATATAGAGCCCGGTCCAATAGACGCCGGCCAGCGCCTTGAACCGTTCACTTTCGTCGACGCCGGGGCGTGTATCCAGAAACGGAGACAGATTATGCGTGCAGGGTGTATCTCCGTACAGGCAGATGTTATTTTTACCGCCGTCGTTGAGATCATGGATCCCCAGTTCCGGATACGTCCATTCATGTCCGTCCCGGCTTTCCGCATAGCGATATAATTCCCCCGGGTTGCCATCTTCGCCGTTGCCTTCATAGTCGGACAGCATATCGCGGTAGTAAGCCCGGTACAGGCCGTCCTCCTTGATGACGGTCGCATAGCCACCTGCAAACGGATGTTTTGCGAGCGGCATTTTATGCGGTTCATGGAGACGGAGGGTGGTATTGTGCAATGCGTCGATCAAGTGGTGGTCTACGAACAGTTCGAGGCGCGATCCGATATCTATGGGGTTCATAAAATGGCCCTCCTCTTTTCTTATATCGAACTTTTTTATCTCGGATGGCTTCATACCTGCCCGGCGATTGCTACCATCCATATACTCTGTTACGCCGATAACCCTGTTGAAATGGAGGCGGTGGGATTCGAACCCACATGCTCATCATAATCGATGATGCCGTATCCGGTTAGGCTACATCCCCAGGTTGCGTGTGCACGCTCATATAGATGAAATGTGCGTATGCTGTCAACGGACAGGCAGGCCTGCCGTGGCGGGTAACGATGCGTATGAAAGCGGCACAATAGTAACGGAGACGGTGGGATTCGAACCCACAATGGACCAATGGCCCCCAGCTTAGATGTTGGTACCCGTTCCAGTTTGGGCGAAGCCCCCAGATTGATAATATGTCGATTCATGATGGCGATGTCAACCGGCGGGTGGCAGGAGGATGGGTAAACACATCCGGCGTACCTGCCATGGGTATGGCATTTTCATTAGCCATCGGCTACCACCATGATTATGCAATTATTGGGGTTCGAGCCGGATGGCGCTATTCGGTCTGCAGGACATGGCCATTCTGGGGAAACCAGACCAGATCGACCGCATACGAGAGAAAGACGCTGAGCACAAAGGCCACCAGCATCCCTAACACGAAGGGGGTGGCCTTCCGATATAAACTTATGCCGCCGAGGCGGAGTAATATCGATTTGACGACCCAGACGGTGAAGACCGCTGTTACAGAACTGACCATAAAGGGTGATTTTGCCACCGAAAATCCTATCGGGTGCAGGCCCCACCAGTGTAGGCGGTGATGGGCGAGGATCAACAGAAACGATATGATATTCCCAATACCGAAGAAGCCCAATTCGGTCCCTGTTAGCGCCTCTTTGTTGTTGATAAACTTCACCAGGTTGTTGTACGGTCGCTGGGCCCCCGCTTTGAATGCCGGCTCAATGAAATTCGAAGCCCCTGACACTTCATAGCCCAGATATAGTGTAAACGCTACCGCTGTGGCCGCCGCCAGCACCAGGATAAAGGAAAGGGCGCTGAAGACGTTTTTGCTCCTGTTACCCATTTCGTAATCTATCTTTGTAAAATGGGCCATCGCGCACATCCCCAGCGTCCGCCAGTTCCTCGCAAACGCCTCGCCCAGCGCCAGTGTGGTTAAATCCCTTGGCGCTATCGAACCGGAACCGATCACCTGCACGGTGAGGTCATGGGCCTCATACGGCAGATCCAGGAATACCAGACCGGTTTCAGCCACGATCCGCGTGACGCCCACCCACATGATGAGCAGGGACCCTATCAGAAAAGCTACGATCCCCCAGGACATACCGGCGGCATGGAGCCAGAAAACGATATAGATCAAAGCCAGTCCCATACCCAGAACGGCCTTTCGGTATGAAAAGAACTCCTGAGAATCATCCACATGGGGCGCCTTACCGAAGGCTTTCATAAACACATCCTTCAGGTGACGTCGGGCCATCCAGAGGGAGAACAGAATGAATATAAAAAAACCGCCGGCATGCTGTGATTTCACGACCGCAAATGTATTGGGTACGCCGATTCGTGCCATGACGCCCTCCTGAATCGTCATGGTCAAAAAGAATATCCACATACTCGACAGGATGTTGAGGTTCGTAAAATAGGCGACACCTGCCGCGAGGAAGCTGAACTTTAATGGGATGGGAGGAAAGGATTCCGCAATGGTAAAACTACCCCGATTTGCCATCCCGATAGGGATTTGAGGCACAAGATCAAAATAAGCGACCATATTCCAAAGGTGGAGGCACAGGGTAATACCGAAGCCATACCAGAACAATCGGTTCCTGGCCACATTCGGCAGCAAATGCTTCCCATCCGCCCCTTCCACGAGCAGCAGGGGGATCTGGGCAAGTGGGAAGTTCAGCCGTTCATGCACCACCCACTGCTTACGCAGTATGACCATCGCCGATACGCCGACGACAAAAATCGCATAGAAAAATGAGATCCACCAGAACAGGGGGACGGCCCAGGCCATAAAAATACGGCTGTTCAGTGATTCATCCGGCGGTCTGCTTTCGTAGAACCACTGCACCGCATGCCCATCGTCCGATACGATCAACCAGGTCGGCAAATACTCGAAGAACGTGACTATCCATTGATTTTCCGGCGACGCGTAGTAATACGGACCGCTGATGGGGGAGAGCCAGTAAGAACTAAACACCCAGGCCGGGATGGCAGAGGCGGTCAGGACCAGGAAAAAGATGATCATCAATTCATGCCGGTTGAGGGCAAACCGGGGATTTAAAAACTTCAGCAGGGGATTGAGCAGCAGGACCACCAGCAGGAATGGAAACAGCGCCGCGACCGGAAGGTGGGTGAGTGTGATCCGCGAAGCGCCGACCGTGTAGGCCGAATGGAGCGCCCAGATGGTCAGCAGCACTGATAGAACAGCACCGATGACCAGTGCACGTAGGGTCAGACCGGAAGCGGCCCTGGCTGGAGGCGGCGAGGTAACAGTGGACGGTGATTCGACTGACATAGTGCCGTATAGGTCCCTGGATGTGAAGGCCGGATGATCAGGAATGATGGCGTTCTACCATCAGGCCCTTGGCATTTTTACCGTGTCAATTGAGCGGATAGTAGTTGCTCCAACATGTATGTGATGTGGCAGAGTGTCAAGGAGAAATACCGGGGGGAGACCATGGCCGGATATCAAGGTGCTCTTTCTATACTTGGCCCCTCATTGTCCATCAGCAGCGACCCTGTTTCGACGCGGTTACATCACCAGCTATCCCCCACAGCATGTGGTTCACCTCCGCACGAAAAGTGAGCTGACCACATGAATGAACGATATTGTTGAAAACGGGCAATCCCTCCTGCCCGCAGCGATGCCCATACCCCGCAGCCAGCTTTGGGAAGAGGTTAATATAGAGGTACACTGAACGGAACCGGGTTTTGATCTTTTCGAACTGAAAATCGAATAACAGGCCCAACCCTTCTGTAATTACAGGAGGGTTTTCTTTTGCCGGTCAAATACTGTCGTAGGTGATTTTATTCCAATTTTTATAGTACGTCGATGTTCTGACTCCACCGACAGACGCTTATTCCTGGTAGAATCATTATGACAAAGAAACGGTAGTATTTCCTGCAACCACACTATAATTTCATTAAAATCCAATTATGGAATCATATTAACAGATCATCATTTTATATTTTATTCTGAAATAGAATAGTTTCCGTATTTCGATAGCAAAGCAACCCATTTTATGGTTTCAACATTTGCTCATCAAATCCTTTCTTCCTTTACTTACATATAGCTTATCAGGCCTGCCTTCCCTGACGGATTTAGAAATTTCGTTTCTCCAGGGAAAGGTACTTACAATCTTTGCCCTTTCATTGATTTTTTCCATAAATAATTTAGGATATAGTTCATTTTTTATACGAGACCCTCTTTAGTTTTTCGACTACTATAAGACATAATTTTTCACTATTTTTTAAAAATGTACCTCGGCCACATTTATTACAGAAAACACAATATCTCACCTTGTGTGGGGCAGTATGGGTGTCACTTCAGCCATTATGCACGTCTTGGTAATCACCTACATCTTCTTTATCCAAAGGAGTGCCTCATGAAATCCTTATCTATCCTTTGTCTTTTTATAATAACTCACTTCGCATTGGTCCCCATTTCTTGGGCGCAAGATCATTGGAATGACACGGGAACGCCCGATACCACAGGCTCATCTGGCGCACCGAAAATGTCGGTCTTGGCACGACATCACCAGGGCAATTGTTGGAAATTGCCGATGCGAATCACCTTACAAATTTCAAGTTTGGACTTTTTGGTTATCCGGGGCAGACCGGCGGTGGGCTGGCAACCGTTCTGGCAAATTATGTGAACGTTAACACAACAATCAATACCCGGGTCGATTATGTTACCGCGTCGTCCGGCGCTTGTGCTATTGAAATGGAATATACCAAAGGCATCCGTTTCTTTACTAAACCTGGTTCGCAAAATATAGGAAATGCCTTTTATACGGATTCCAACCGCACCTATGAACGCCTGCAAATTAATAACAGCGGCTATGTCCGAATTGGAAATACAAATCCTTCTCATGTATTTACCGTTGGTAATTCTATAGATAAAAATGGTCAAATCTTAATTGAAGGCGATGATGATTCTGACGCGATTCGCTTTAATACAGGCGATGGTGATCGTGCGGAAATAACAACCAAAACAAATGGATTACATCTACAATCAGCATCTTTCGGATGGACTCGATCAGATCTTTTTATACAGATACCGGTAATATCGGCATCGGAACCATCAGTCCAGACACCAAATTGCATAATCCCTATGATGCATAAACCTCTTTGTCCGGCACATCGTCCTATGGTGGGCTTCACTTTGAACAGGTACGTGGCATTGAAGACTTTGTGGGCATAACCGCAGATGCTACATCCTGGGGTACACAAGCGGGTATCTTATTTCACGGCTCGGGGGCAGATGGCACTAAAATCCATTTTTTAACGACCGACAATTATAGTCTTGGCATGCAGGAACGGATGATTATTACGCAGGCAGGGCATGTGGGCATTGGCGTGGCCAACCCCGACGAAAAGCTCGTCGTAGACGGCCTTATCAAAGCCGAAGAGGTCTATCTCGAATCGGTCACCGGCGCGAACTACGTCTTCGAAACGGATTATGCCTTGATGCCACTTTCTGAGGTCGAACGCCATATTCGTCCGAATAAGCGCCTGCCTTGTATATCTCCTGCTCGTGAGATGGTATCCAATGACGTCAACATGGGACAGACGCAAACCAAGCTACTTGAGAAAATGGAAGAATTGACGTTGTAGACCATCGAGCAAAATCAAGCAATTACAGAAGAGCACCAATTAAACAAGATCCAGCAGAAATACTTAGAAACCCAACAACAATACATCGGATCACTCGAACAACGCTTATCCAATCTGGTAAAGATATCTCAATAGTTTATTCGGCGGTTTCATCCTCATTCGGAGGTTTAAAATGTCTGCACGAAATAAGTTACTGTATCCGAATTAGACCTTGGCCTTGTGCCTGATTGTTACATCCACTTCTGCACAAGGTCGCCGCTCTAATTCGCCTGAATTATTTGTCCAGGCCCGGGTAAATTTCGAGGGTGATTATGTAGGTCCGAAGCTGAAGAAGTTAAAAGGGAAGGTCAAGGTGACCGAGGACTTCGGTGAAATGTATGGCGCCTACACCTACGATACCAACGGTAGAATGTCCTCCCACACACTCGGTGATAACCAGGGCTCCGGCTCGTTCATCTACGACCTACGTGACCAGCTTGACACCATCACCTATGCCGGTCTGTACACCGATGATTTCTATTGCGACCACACGGGCAACGTCATTGCCCACGATTACTCGCCCTACGGCACGATATCCGTAACACAGATTATGGCTATGATGGCCTCCGACGTCTGAACTCGTTCACGTTAGGTGAAAACAGGGTCACCGAAGTCACCAGAAGCTTGATCCACGATGAGAACGGCAACATCAAGACCCGAGTTACAGACAGTAATACCGTTACTTTCACCCTTGACAGTACTAAACCGAATAAGCTCGACCGTACCTTAGGACAACATCTCTTATACCTATGACATGGCAGGCCGGGTCAAAACGCGTAACAGCACGACCATCACCTACAACCATCTCGGCACAGCCGCCGGCTATACCGCCTACACCTACCTACTTGACAGCGACGCCTATCGCGTTAAGAAATCCACCACGGGGAGCGCGACAAATTACGTCCGTCGCCTCGATGGTTCCGTCCAGATTGAATACGGTCTGAGCGGGGCGCTATATGCCAAATATATCTATCGCGGTGGCGGGCTTATCGCCTACATAAATATTCTAAAAATGGGCAAGCTATAAAAACTTATTTTGAAACACAAGGTGATGGCACTACATACCTCCATGCTACGATACCAAATGATAGCGTGCTATTGGTCTGTCTGTCTAAAATCGATGTACGAAGATGTACGGTTAAAGTCTCTATGCTCGATCGGTTTGACAATACGATTTCCTCAACGGCCATATGTTCTGGTTTCGAATCAGCTGGATACGCAACGCCACCGGCGAGTCCAATGTTGTTGTTATACACATTGAGATCAACCTGACTTTCGTTCTGTGCTATCATTTTTCTTTCAAGATTATCTTCTTTTTTCCGATTAATAACCTATACCCCATTCGGGCGGTGTGGATGTCTTACGGATTATCCAACACTACCGTGCACTTTCGGCCATTCGGGCATGACAGATCTATGACCTGAATGGCCCCATTTTCAAAAGTGTACGGGGAGGACAACCATTTATATTGGGTGGAATCTTCTCAGATATTTGAATCTTTTGGCACCGTTCTTGCGTTAAATATTGATAACGATACGTTGTGTGATCTTTGAAAAATCAGTCCACCCCGGCACCACCACCTCGTTGGGAAGGAGGAAAGGCTCAGGTTAATTCACCGTCCCCGTATCATGGGACCGAAAACATGATGGTTGATGATGGTAAACATAGGCGCATAGAAGTATATACTTGACAAACGTGTAGTATATACTTATCTTATGTTTAGTTACTTTTCGGTCGGATTTCGTAAAAGGGGGTGGGTAATGGTACTCGTCTATCGTGGATTCGAAGGCAACAAAGTGTTCAGATGGAGTCGTAGTGACACGTCTCGCGTTACCGTGATGTTTCCTGCAGAACCATTTTTTGACCGATGTATCAACCGGGTATTGGAAGAAAGCCGAGCTGGAAAATCCGTTTTAGCCTGGGGAGACCCTGACGGACTGATCCGACTGAGAGATGCCCTGGCAGGCATGCATATCCCTACTGTACCCTTCGGGGATGCTGCAGCCCGCCGCACCACCAGAAAGCGCTCGCCTACGCTATCGCTTAACCTGCTTGAGCAAGACGGCGCCGCGGCTTAAAATAAAATAGAATAAATAGAATAATGGCGTCGCCTGTTCGTCCACTGACTGGACCACGGGCGACGCCTGTTTAATTACGGATCATGAAGTAAATAACTCATGTAGCGGCATAGCAATGATCGTCAAGAGACGCTGGTTCCCCGCTTTCGCCGAATGGCCATTATGTTAAGGGGAATTTGCTCGTCGATAGAGCGCGGTCATCTCCAGCATAGTCCGAGGGGCGTAGTCGAGCGATCTACTCGGGGACGGCTCAAAGTAGTGTCTCCACTCACTATGTTCGGTTGAGATGACAGCCTTATGCTACGCTATTGCCCTTAACTTAAGGTTCGTGGGCCACCCGGGTTAAAGACATCCTACGTTTCGCCGAGGCCTTATCTCTCTCCCATGGCTTCAAAATCCCGTGGCGAACATCGTGGGATGAAACAGGCGGAAATGAGGGCGATGACGACAATCACCAGCGTGACAATAAAGGTATGGTGCAGGGCGTTGGCCAGGATATTCTGCATGGCATGGAGCAGGTCAGGCGGTAACATGGCCCGGGTCGCCGCGTTTACAATCGCATCCGGATGCTGTAAGAAATTTTGAATCTGATCTCGCGATAGACCGGAATCAAGAAAATCGCCGACATCGATGAAATGGCCCTGCATGCGCTCTGTCATAACAGAACCGAGCAGGGCTACACCAACGGCCCCCCCTATGGTCCGGAAAAACTGGCTCGCCGAGGTTGCGACCCCCAACTGAGCTCTGGGCACCGCATTCTGCATCGCAATCAGCAGGGGCGTAAACGCCAACCCGAACCCGGCACCGACCATCACCATGGTAGAGGCTACGGTAGATTTTGCGGTCCCCATATCGAATTGGATCAGCCCGATGCAACCGAGCAGCAGAATAATAAGCCCAATGATCAACGTAGGTCGAATCCCTATTTTCAACAGCATCCGACTGGCGACGATCGAACTGACTACCCAGCCTAACATGAGCGGCGTCAACACACTCCCTGCGGCCGTTGCACTCGTGCCGATCACCGCCTGGACGAACAAGGGAATAAAGGACAGGGCACCGAACATGGCAATACCGGTCAAAAAACCAGTAATGCATGCGGCTCTGAACATGGGATTCTGAAATAAATTCAAAGGAATAATCGGATCAGAGGCCCGGTTCTCCACACGGATAAAAAGCCATATGGTACCGGCCAATATCAGACAGGCGATGACGATAGGACTGGAGGTCCAGGCGTATGTTTTTCCACCCTGGGACAGGATTCCCAGGAGCAACGTGACAATCCCCATCATCAGCAAGGCGCCTCGATAATCAATGGAAGTTCTATAGGCTGGTTGGGGCGATTCACGCATGCCCACCGCCATAATCCCGGCAGCAAGGAATCCGATCGGCACATTCACGTAAAAAGCCCAATGCCAGGACCAGTAGTCCGTAATCAAACCGCCGAGGATCGGGCCGGCGACGCTGGCTAGTCCCCAGACGACCCCGAATAACCCCTGCATACGAGCGCGCTCTTTCACCGTATACAAATCGGCGATAATCGTCAGACTGAGTGGAATAACCGCCCCGGCACCGATCCCTTGAATCGCACGAAATAGGATGAGGGCTTCCATAGACCCGGCCTGTCCGCATAAACCGGACCCGATCACAAAAACAACCACACCGGATAGATAAAACCGGCGACGGCCAAAAAGGTCAGAGAGCTTGCCCCAGAGCGGTACGGAAATCGTGGAGGTGAAGAGATAGGCTGTAAACACCCAACTATACATGTGTAAACCGCCAAGGCTCGACACAACGGTAGGCATGGCCGTACTTACGACGGTGGCCTCGAAAGCCACCAGCACAATACCGATTAAAATGCTCCCCACGACCATCTGGCGGCGCGCAATAGAAAACGGCTCCCTCACGGCAGATACTGCTGCCTCGGCAACCAAAGAACGGGCCACTGTAGCGGTTTGGTTTGATTCAACATGCATACGAAATCAGCGTCCTTTTCTCTTTCTCATCTTCTTGCAACCATGGCGTATTGACTTTTCAGGGCATCGTTTTGGGATTTCGCGCTGGACAACCCATCTCGCTAAGGGTGGGGAGCCATAAACACCAGCACCACCAGCTTCTCCGTCCCTGTATTTGTTACCCCATGATCAACGCCTGGCGGACACAGGACTGCGGTACCGGCCTCACAATCCGTCTCTTCATCCCCGACCAGAAAGGCCCCTTTACCTTCCAGGACATAATAGATCTTGTCATTTTCCTCGTGGGCATGTGGTTTCTGCGTCTGCCCGGGTTCGAAACAGTAGATGTCGCAGAACATGCGCTCGGTATCAAAGAGATTAACTTTCTGAAACTTCTCATTTGAAAAACGCTTTTTATCCGGTACATAAACAATCGGCATGGGCCTGCACTCCTTCAATCATGCGACCGCGCTCCCCTTCACACAGAGCGACGAGGGCATTTTAAACATGACAATAACGACATTTTGTCATGACACGCGGGATATTATCCGTCAAAATAAGTGACAAAATGCTTGCAATGACCATTGGATCAGGATTATATTGAGCGGATTAAATTATTGAAGGGACAGGTATTTGTCAACTTTTAATTCTCTGGACTATTGGACGTAGCCATTTTGAATAATTAGACCTGGCGTGTGAATTCAGCCGATCCAGTGTCTATATATTCCTCGACAACAGATCACCTACAACACAGACAAAATATGACGCCCAATATCCAGATTGGTCCCTATGCCATCACCCCGCTTCGCCCGGGGATGCCGATCATGACGCTGGCCCCAATGGCCGGTATCAGCAACTGGCCCTTTCGACTGGTTTGTGCCCGGATGGGGGCTCGTATGGTAGGGGTAGAGTTCATCAACTGTAACGCCATTCTCCATAAAAACCTCAAGACCGAGCTGATGATGGATTTCTGTGATGCAGCCATGTATAAAGACAAAGGCCACTCGGTCCTGGCGGCACAGATCTATGGGAACGACATAGATACCATGGTAGAGGGCGCTTTGGTTCTACAGGACCGTGGCGCCCAGATTATGGATATTAATTTTGGATGTTCGGTGCCGAAAATTCTGCGGTCCGATTCCGGTGCGGCTTTCCTGAAAGACGTCGACCGCATGATGGACGCGGTCTACCGGGTTGCGAAAGCGATGTCTATTCCCGTGATTATTAAAACCCGCCTGGGCTGGGATCATCAGAATATCAGCATTCTGGAAGTCGTCAAACGCGCAGCAGATTCCGGGGCCCATGCGGTCGCCATTCATGCGCGGACCGTCGCCCAGAAATTCAATGGGGCAGCCGACTGGTCCTGGATCGCCAGGGCCGCGGAGGTCTCTCCCGTTCCGATCTTAGGCAACGGAGATGTATTTACCTATCAGGATGCCATTCGGATGGTCAAGGAAACCGGCTGTGCCGGCGTGATGATCGCCAGGGCCGCCAGGGATAATCCGTGGATATTTACAGGCGGCGGCGACCCCACCTTTTTAGAACGCATTGAGATGGTTAAAGATCACCTGCAGATGATGGTCACGTATAAGGGGGAGAAAATAGGGGTCCTGGAGATGAGAAAATTCTTCGCCTCGTACTTCAAAGGGTTTCCCAATGCGTCCCACCTCCGGTCGGCCCTTGTACAGGTGGACACGATGGCCCAGGCGCATGACATTTTAGATACCTGGGAAGCCAGAACCCCGGAATTGTCCCTGGACGAGAGTCTCCCCAAGACCTCTTCGCCTCAAGTTATCGCAGAACCGTCCACAGAATCAGACGCCGCCGGTGAGGCCGTCTCATCATCTGCATGATGCTTGATGACGGTGGCCTTGAGAGAAATAGACCACACTTTCTGCTATATTGGTGGCATGATCGGCCATGCCTTCAATATGACGATATTTGGAAGTTAAAAGAACACCATCAACCGCGTGCCCAGAATATCGTACGTGCCAGAGGTCGGTCGAGCCAGGCCTACAGACCGATTGTCGATCTGACCATGGATGTAGTTGAATTGCAAACGCGTGTTAGGATTCCACCACCAGTTCATCCCGAAGCCCAGGCTCTTGCCTTCCCCGCCGAAGATGTCCTTATTATTGAAATCCGCATAGGAATACCGAACACCTACCTGTAACGCCCCCCAACCGAAACCGGAAGAGGCGTTATGGTTGGGTTTCATCTTACCGAGGGTACTGGTCTTTCGGGACCAGGGGATATGTTCGCCCGTCAGGAAGTAGGCGGCATAACCGTAGGCCCCCCAGAAGAAGGTCGTGGCCTGCGGATCTCGTTTCATCCAGACTTGCATGCTTTCACCCGCCAATTGAAATCGACCGCGGTTATACACCCCTTCAATACCAAGCAGGGAAACGCTCTGTGCTCCGGCCACAGCCCCTGTTTCGAGCCAACGGCTGCTGGAACGGGCTTCAGGACGGGCACGCAACCGGGCGGTATTAGCCGCCGAATCCCCATCCTTATCCGTCTGTCCGTAAGAACCCGAGATCGCCCAATGCGCATAGTTACGCCCACCGGCATTTTCATCGTAATACACGGTATTGGCCAAACGGGCAGCCCCTTCTAACTGATAGTGGTCACTAATGTAACGCCCATCGTTCTGCGTATTCTCCCTATTAAACACCCCATATTGCCAGCTCCAGGCCTGGTTGGCGGATATATTCCACGACTGGATACCCAGCCGCCGCGTATCCTGCTGTGTCGCATCTGCGATAAACGGCCGCTCGATAAAGACATTGGTGTTGCTGCTGTTGAGCTGATCGAGACTGTATGGCCGCTTCTGATTCCCGATCTGAAGTTTCTGGAAAAAAGGAACGTCATTCATACCCAGGAATACATCCCGATATTGCACCTGACCTGGATTGGCATACTCAATGGTAATACGATAGTAAGTCTTGTCGGAAATATCTCCCTTTACGCCGATACGTACACGACGGAAGGCCAGCCGGTCCTGAGGATTCTGCCCTTCAATCAGATCAATACCTGGATCGTTTTTGGGAAACGCCCAGTGATCAAAATGAATCCTGCCGTGGAGGGACATTTTTGAATTGGCCTGACCATTTTTCAAACGCCCGTCCACCCCTGCTTCCAGAACCGCAAGCTTTTCCTCCAAACGTGTGATCCGTTGCATCAGCTCACTGTCCTGATCTGCCGGAGAAGCGTCCTGCAAACGTGTACCCGAGGTAACCACCGAATCCATCTCAGCCGGTTGCTTCAACTCGATCATTGAACTAGCCTGCGCATTTACCTCCGGTGCGGCCATGCTGACGTCCTGTGCCGACACATTTACGACGTACATTACACTGACCGCCGAAGCGAAAAACATGACCGCCCATTGTTTAAAATGCATACAAATTTCCTCCTGAGAAATGGATCCCGCCTATCGCCTGTGGGGATGGACAACCTTTTAACTTACGCCGTGTACGATGCCCCTATATCATATATATATGACGAATATGGAAGTTTCGCCGCGAATATCATAGCCTGATAACGAATATTATAAATACATGCTGATTATTATTTTTTCATGACAGTTATGTGACAATTGTGTGACAAAACCTGCCGCGACCATTTTTATCAACGGTCTGATACCTTAAACCAATTTCTTGACATCTAAATCACTTCCTGCTACCCTTACATGACAACTCAACAACTCAACAACCTACTCATTCATAAATCATGCTCGCCCACGCCGTCGTATTCACCGCCCCCAACACCGCCGTCTATCAAGAGGTGGACATCCCCGACCCCGGCCCTGACCAGGTCGTGATTCGCTTGACCCATTCCTGGATCAGCAACGGCACCGAAGGGTCCTTTTTGCGAGGCGAACGGATTGATGGGGACACACCGTATCGGAAGGGTGATCCCTGGCCTTTTCCCATTGTAGCCGGTTATCAGCGCGTGGGGATTGTGGAATGGGTCGGCGCACATATCGATGATCTGGAAATTGGGGAAACCGTTTTTTCCGTCGTCGGGGCGGTCAACGGGATGTTTATGCCCCGTGGCGGCCAGGTGTCTCCATCGGTTACGGCCAGAGGGGCCATCTGGAAATTACCCGAGGCGTGTGATCCGCTGGCCTTTTCCGGCCTGGTATTAACCCAGGTCGGCTATAACTGCGGCGTACGGGCCCCGATTAACATAGGGGAAGGAGCCGTCGTGGTGGGCGATGGCCTGGTCGGTCAATGGGCTGCGCAAACCTTGGCCTGGCGGGGGGCGCAGGTTGCCCTGGTTGGTCGCCATGAGGATCGGCTGAATCGTTTCGGAGGGAAAGCGGGGCGGCATATTATTAACAGCCGAAGTATGGACCCTGCGGCAGAAATTAAACGCCTGTTTCCCGGCGGCGCTCAAACACTTATAGATACCATTGGTTCGACAGCAATGATTGAACAGTATATGCCCTGCCTCAGAAAGTATGGCCATATAGTCTCTGCCGGCTTTTACGGTACGGAAGACCACCTGGCCCTTCAGCCGCCCCGCTATCAGGAGTTATCCATTGATCTGGTCTCAGGACTGGCCCCGGATAGGATGGATCAGACCCTGGCCCTGGTCGCCAATGGCACGCTGGACACCTTGCCGCTGATCACGCATCATTTTCCGGTATCAGAGGCCGCCCGTGCCTGGCAACTAATCGAATCCAAATCCGAACCCGTCCTGGGCGTCATCCTCGACTGGTAAGCCTGAGGCCACACAGGTAAACACACAACCATGCCTCGCTTTCGCGAGGCTGACCACCAGCCTATTAGCACGATGCCACGACTCACCTCAACCCTTTCCCCCAACGGAAAACAGGTCCTCTATGAAACGACTCCAAATTGTAAACCCCGGAACCGCCGCATGGGTGGATGCGCCTATGCCCGTCCCCCTGGCGAAGGAAGTGCTGGTTAAAGTACATGGCGTGACGACCTGCCCCCATTGGGACATCCATATGATGGCCGGCGAGCCTATGTTACCGGGCCCACCCATAAAATATCCTTTAACGCCCGGACAGCCCGGCCATGAGATGACCGGGGAAGTGGTAGACATCGGCCATGAGGTGACCGACCTGTCAATTGGTGATCAGGTCACCGCCTGGCAGGACCGGGGCGGCCGTGTAGCCCAGGGATGTTATGCCCAATATGTTGCCTTTAATGCCGTTAGCCTGTTGAAAACATCCAGAGACCTGACGCCCGCAGACCTGGCCCCACTCGAACTGGCGATGTGTGTTCAGGTCGCCTTTGATCAACTGACTCCGTTCGAGGGGATCAAAGGCAAACGTGTCGGTGTCGGCGGGTTGGGCCCGGCCGGCCTGATCGCCGTACAGATGGCACGGGCCTATGGCGCGATGGAAGTCATCGGTATTGACCCCGTCGAGGCACGGCGGGAGATGGCCCTGGCGATGGGGGCAGACCGGGTGATCCCCCCCGACCAGGCGGTGTACCCGGCGGACCGATTTTCTGATGGCGCGATGGATGCCGCCATCGATGCCACCGGCCTGAAAGTATCCATTGAGTATCTGATCGCCCGCACGCGGAAAGTCGTCGTGGTCTTCGGCGTCCTCAGAGAGCCCGTCACCTTCACCGCCGATCTTTGGCGCGGGGGGTTCGCCTTACTCGGATACGGGTCGCATAACCGGGCGGCCGGAGAAAAAGCATTACAATTAATCGAAGCAGGCCACCTGAACCTGGCCCCGCTGGTCACCCACACTCTGCCATTCACCCAATACACCGAAGGCGTGCACCTTTTAAAAAACAAACAGGCCATAAAGATATTATTCGACCCCTGGCTGTAAAACCAACCGGGACCAAATGTCGCTCAAAAAACCATCTGATTAGTTTTAATAATTTACAATACACTACAAAACCAAATTTGTCATCTCGACTGAACGCCGTGAGCGGAGAGAACGAGCTAATGATCGACGCATAATAGATCCCTCGGCAACGCTCGGGAACGATATTCGTCCGGTAGGCTGAAATAGAGGCCTTCATATACTGGTCACCGTTCCAATGCAGACGAAAATTCATCGAAGATGCCGCGTAGCAAACTGCGGGGCACACAGGAGCCCATCATATGCCTCAACCGTTTACACGTACCACGTGTCCTTCCCTGACGATGCTGGTTATCCTCTTTAGTCTGTGCCTGACCACACCCGGTTTCGCCCAGCAATCCCCAACCATACCGCCCGGTTCAGAGCCCCGGCTGCATGACATCGTGGAGGCCGCTTCTGCCGAACGCATCGAGAAAGATATCCGTACATTGGTGAACTTTGGTACCCGGCACACCCTGTCCGACACCCTCTCTGAGACCCGGGGCATAGGTGCCGCCCGACGCTGGATAAAATCCGAATTCGACCGGATATCCGCAGCGGCTGGTGGGAAACTCGAGGTCACCTACCAATACGGTCTGGTAGAGGGCGTTGAAGGCAGCCGCGTCCCCGAAGACACCTGGGTGGTCAATGTGGTCGCCATCCAACGGGGTAAAACCCACCCGAACCGATATATCATCATGTCCGGTGATATCGACTCCCGCGTTTCCGATCCCTTGAATAGCACGTCCGACTCCCCGGGGGCCAACGATAACGCATCTGGCATGGCGGGCGTCCTGGAAGCCGCCCGTTTATTGACCAGATACGATTTCGCTCATTCAATTATTTACACCGGCCTATCGGGCGAAGAGCAAGGGTTATACGGCGGACGGCACATGGCCAAAGTCGCGAATGAAGCAGGCTGGGAGATCATCGGCGTACTCAACAACGACATGATCGGAAATATCCAAGGGGTAGACGGCGTGATTGACAACTCCACGTTTCGGGTCTTTTCCGAACCCACGCCCGTGACGGAAACCGAGGACCAACGACGGCGCCGCCGCTTTACGGGCGGGGAAGTCGATGGCCCATCCCGTCAGCTTGCCCGGTATGTCCATCGGATCACGGAACGCTATATCCCGAATCTGGATGCCATCATGATTTACCGCCTTGACCGATTTGGCCGGGGCGGCCATCACCGGCCTTTTAACGATGCCGGCATCCCCGGCGTGCGGATCATGGAAACCCATGAAAACTACACGCGGCAGCATCAGGATATCCGCATGGAAAACGGGATCGCCTACGGCGATGTGATCGAGGGGGTTAATTTCGAGTATGCCGCCAAACTGACCACCGTTAATGCGACGGTCCTGGCCTCGTTGGCCTGGGCCCCGCTGCAACCGGCTGTGGTCCGTATCGGTGGGGCTGTAAGGCCATCGACTACCCTAGCCTGGGCGGCCGTTGAAGATCCTAATCTGGCGGGATACAAAGTCTACTGGCGGGATACCACCGCACCGCAGTGGCAATATGAGCGATTTGTAGGGCTGGCGACGGAACATACCCTGGAGAATATTGTGATCGACAACGCCCTCTTCGGCGTGGCTGCGGTCGGGAAACAGGGCAATGAGAGTGTGGTCGTGTTCCCTTCCGCGTCCATCTCACGAAGATAATAAAAAAGGATGCGGATGTTTTTCCGCACCCTTTCGATGTCCTGTCGATGCCCACACGCTCACGCCCCTAAATGCTTTGCCCCTCTTCCCAAACAGGCAAAGCCAGATAAAACGTCGTCCCCGCGCCAACCTGACTATCTACCCATACACGCCCACCCAGAAGATCCATGGTATGTTTGACGATGGCCAGCCCCAGCCCGGTGCCGCCGAGGTCTCTGGACCGGGCACGATCTACCCGAAAAAAACGCTCGAAAATACGCGGCAGGGCCTCAGAAGGGATTCCTATACCCGTATCGGCAATTGCCATCAGGACCTCCCCCCCTTTTTCTTCCATCCGTATCGTGATACGTCCCTGCTCAGGGGTGTACTTGACGGCGTTGTCGATCAGGTTGAAGATCACCCGTTCCAGTAAACTATCCTGACCGGAGACGGGCCGATGCATCTCCGAATCGAAGGTCCAGGTTATGTGTTTGCGGTCCATTAGATCTCCGAACTCCGTCAGGACCCGGTCGGCGATCTGATCCATCGCACAAGATTCAAGCTGCACCGCCATGCGCCCGGATTCAATCCGGGACAACTGCAAGAGATCCTCGATCAGGGCCTGAAGACGATGGGCATGATGCTGAATCGAGGTCGCGAACCGTGCCGCCGTATCGGCATCTTCCAGGGCACCGTTTAATAACGTCTCTACATAGCCGATAATAGAGGTCAGGGGCGTGCGTAATTCATGGGACACATTAGCGACGAAATCCTTACGCACGTCTTCCAGACGGCGTAATTCCGTGATGTCGTGAAATACAGCCACCACACCATATAACGCCTCCTCGATCCGAATGGGCGTCAAGTACACCTGTAAAGTCCGATGATGATGGACCAGCGTCAAATCCACCAGGACATCTTTCTCCGCTGGCGGTACCGCGTTACACATGGTATCCACAGCCCCTTGCAGCTCGTGATTGCGAATCACTTCCATCGGCTTTTTATGCCCGCGCCAGTCCGCCAGATCCATCATGCGTGCGAAAGCCGGATTGATCATAATGATAAGACCGGACGCATCCGTGACCATCACCCCTTCCGCCATACCGGATAAGACCGCTTCCAACTGGGCATTTTCCTGCGTTATCTGCATCAGGCGTGTTTTTGACTCCGCCGCCATCGCATTCAATGCCGTGGCCAGATCGTACAACTCCGTATGGCCCGGCACCGTGGCGGTAACCGAGAGATCTCCGGCGGCCTGCCGCCTGGCCACCGCCGTCATCTCTTCGATCGGCTTGGAGACCAGGCGTTCGGTCATATAACTCAAAATAATGGCAAAGATCAGGCCGATGCTCAGGGCGGCCAGGATTATTTTCCAAATATGGGATTCGATCCATTGGAACCCTTGTAACGGGAACGCCACACGAACCACCCCCTGTACTGCACCGCCGCCCCGAAAGGGCACCGCCACATAGGCCATGTCGGTTTTAAGGGTCTCACTGTATCGGATGCTTTTGCCTACCCCTTCGGCATAGGCCGATAAAATCTCAGGGCGGTCCCCATGGTTTTCCATGGCAGATATATCATCCAGCGGAATTGAGGAGTCGCCGACTACGGTGCCGTCCTTGAGCACGATCGTCACTCGGACGCTGCTTTGCGCCCCCAGCCGATCAGCCAGGGGGTCGATATCTCGGGAGGTTAAGGGGGATGGTGAGAAAGATTCGAGGTAAGACTGGACAAGGCGGGCATTGTTGAGCAGTTGTTGACGGGTCTGGTCCACCACATCCTGCTGCAAGGCCGTATTGAGGTAAACATAAACCGCGCCAACCACAATCAGCATAAAGCCGATATAGCTGACCAGCAACTTAGTATGAAGCGATAGACGCATAAAAATACCGCACTTGAGCAGTGGTGGACAAGGAGGAGAGCACTTGCCCATACAGCCCTTAGGTTGCTCTTGACTACTTTAAAAAACGATACCCCACGCCGCGAACAGTTTCTATGGTTATGTCAGCAACCCCCAGCTTTTCCCGCAGCCGTTTGATATGGGCGTCTACCGTACGGCCGTAGCCCATATAGTCATACCCCCATACGATATTGAGCAACGCATCACGGGTCTGCACCCGCCCACGGCGCTGAAACAGGGTGACCAGTAATTTGAACTCCGTCGCCGTAAGCATGACCGGGAGATCATTGACGGAGACCTGATGCCCATCAATATCAATGGTTAAAGCCCCGACGGTGACCGGGCCGGCGGCTGGCTCGTCTTTATCGAACCGTCGTAAGATCGCTTTGACGCGGAGGACCAGTTCTCTGGGACTGAACGGCTTGATCACGTAATCATCGGCGCCGAGTTCGAGACCGGCGACCCGATCGACTTCTTCGGTTTTGGCGGTTAACATGAGGATGGGAATGGTCCGGGTCCGGTCGTCCTGCTTTAATATGCGGCACACATCGGTGCCTTCCAGGCCGGGCAGCATCAAATCAAGAACAATCAGAGCGGGGGAAGCGTCGCGGGCTTTCTGCAAAGCGGTAGGCCCATCGTGAGCAATCAGAACGGTGTATCCTGATTTTTCGAGATTATATTGGACAATTTCAACGATATCCGGCTCATCATCGACGACCAATATCGTATGGCCCATCTGCTAATCTCCCGTAACCAGTTTAAAATAGCGGGTCACGGTCGACAACCGTTCCCGGTCATGCTGTTGTAGATAGATATTACGCAGATTACCGAGCATACGAGCGAGGATCATCCGGTTTGAATAGGGTTCGAAAAATTCGTCGGAATAGCGATACTGATTCCGGATTATCATCTCTTCACATTCTTCTCGGGTCACCACCATGCCCTCATGATAGGGGTCAAACAACACTTCAGTATCATCCACCTGGTATTTTGCGATAAAATGTCCCGGTAGACCGAGGCCGTGGATCGGCAGAGACAACCGGTTGCCAATCAGCATACAAAGTGCCGATAAAGAGATGGGCAGGCCCCGTTTACGATCAAGAACCTGGTTGATATAGCAATCGTCAGGTTCGTATGCCGACAAGTCCGGCCCTGTGAACTGCTGCTCCTGAAACATATATTGCGTAAATAATTCAATCACATCATGGGGATCGGAGACACCAATCATGCGAATGGCCAGCTCATCGGCCATCTCGTCCAGCTTCCGACTATATTTATCCCAGTTTAAATCTGGAAAATTAGACCGGGCAATACCCGCAATCCCTTTTTCCAGATCCAGTTCCCCGGGTTGGGCGGACAGGCCTTGCCATTCCTCCATGGCCAGTTCTCTCCCTGCATCGACAGACAGACGGGAAAGAATGTGGTCAATACGGTCACGGGTAGCCAAAGAAACCTGCAACCGCGCGTCCCAGAGAGAGGAGACCGCCGCATCGCCGATTTCAAACAGCCGGTCGCTGACGATCGTCAGCATAGTCTCATCATCATCTGCCAGTAGGCGGATGAGAGAATCTACTTCGGTATCGGTATACATTTTCATAATCAAAACCCGTCTTATCTTTCCATCTGCCTCGGACACAGCGGGCGTGTCGGATGCCCTACAATCTTCTGCACCGTCATCATCCCGCTTTCCCCATTACCCTGACCAGCTTTTCCAGAAGGCCTGGCCTGATTTCCATAACTCGGTCAGCACTTCCATCTCCCGGGATGTATCCATGCATTGCCATTGGCCCCGGTGCTTGTACACCGCAAGTTCCCGATCCTCTATTAACTGCTGCACGGTAGATTTTCGACCATCCTGAACATCCCGTACATCACCAGAAAGCCAGGCGGTGTCATCAAGATAATCGAAAATACGCTTGTTGAAAATAAAAAAACCACCGTCAATCCATCCGGAGTCCACATGGGCCCCTTTGGCAAAACCCGTAGCCAGGTCCCCGTCGATTTTCAGCACGCCAAAGCGGGAGGGTGGGCGGACGGCCGTGATGGTGGCGACCTTGCCTGTTTTCTGATGAAAGTCCAACAAGGCCCGGATATCAATATCCGCCAGGCCGTCACAGTAGGTCAACATAAACGTATCATCGGTGTCGGGAATGTGGGGTTTGATACGATGTATCCGGCCGCCGGTCGGCGTGTCGTAGCCGGTATCTACGCAGGTGACAGCCCAATTATCGGTCTCTTCATGACTTAAGAGGGCGACCTCCTTCTTCGGTCCCATCGTAATATTCAGATCATGCCGCAACACATCATAATCAAGAAAATATTGCTTGATCATGTCCCCTTTATACCCGAGGCAGAGGGTGAAATCCTGAAAACCAAAATGGCCGTAACTTTTCATGACATGCCATAACACGGGACGTCCGCTGATCTCAACCAGGGCTTTCGGGCGATATTGCGTTTCTTCCCGCAACCGGGCGCCCTGACCGCCACAAAGAATAACTACCTGCATGGAAATCCCTCTTTAAGAAAGCTAACCACGGAAAACATGGAGAAAACACGGAGAACACGGAATTTATTTTCTATTCTTAAGATATACGCCGTACTCTCCGTGCCGCCTCCAAGTTCTTCGTGGTTAAATCAAAAGTTCATATTAAATAGACCGCCTACTATAATAATCCGGCTCACTTTGCCGATGGACACAGATCGCTCAGAACGCATCCGTCGCATTGTGGACGACGGGCGATACACGTGGCCCGGCCATGAGTGGCAAAAAGGTGGCCAATGGCCGTCCAATGGGCCTCCGGTACGATCTTCATCAGGTCGGTTTCTATTTTTTCCGGATGGGTCTGTCGGGTAAACCCGAGGAGGCCGGACAATCGGATCACATGGGTATCCACGGCGATCCCCGGAATGCCAAAGGCATTGCCCCGTACCACATTGGCCGTCTTCCGCCCTACACCCCTCAGGGCCGTCAACTCAGCCATCGTATGAGGCACCTCGCCATTATAACGATCGACCAGAACCTGGCAACAGGACTTAATATTCACGGCTTTATTATGATAAAAGCCAGTGGAAAAAACAGCTTGTTCTAATACCTCAAGGGGAACATCCAGAAAATCCTGCGCGGACGGATATTTCTTGAACAGCCTTTCCGTCACCTGATTAACCCGCACATCCGTACATTGGGCAGATAAAATGGTCGCAATCAACAGCTCCAGCGGACTGGAAAAATGTAACGCCCCTCTGGCCCCGGGATAGGTCTTCTTTAAACGTTCGACCACATCTACGATACGGCTTTTTTGTACTTTTAAAGATAATCTGACCATCTATAATGATTTTTGAATGATGAACTGTGATGACAATCGGGCCTATCAATTTTCCATTATCAATTTTCCATTATCAATTTTCCATTATCAACGCGCCTGTCTTTCCATCCGATCAGTTCCTCTGCCGTCAGGGTATTGATCAACTGGGACGGGGCCACACCGCCTTTTTTGACCATGGTCAACCCGAAATCCACATAATCCAAATCAGCCATCTGGTGGGCATCAGGACCGATACTGAGCTGGACGCCGCACGCCAGCGCATAGGGGATATGGCGCCAGTCCATATCAAGACGATGGGGGTTCGCATTGACTTCGATCGCGACGCCGTGGGCAGCCGCTTCCTCTATGATGCGATGCATATCCACCGGATAGCCGTCTCGCGCAAGCAGCAACCTTCCCGTAGGGTGTCCCAATATCGTGGTAAAGGGATTCTGTACGGCCCGGATAATACGGGCCGTCATATCCGCTTCAGACATGTTGAAACCGGAGTGGACGGACGCCACCACGAGATCGAAGGACGCCAGAATATCATCGGGATAATCCAGGCTCCCGTCGGGTAGGATGTCCGATTCAATGCCCTTCAATATACGAAAATCTTCATACTGATCGTTAAGGGCATCAATCTCTTCCTGTTGGGCCCGGACCCGGTCAATACTCAGACCATGAGCATAGGCAGCGGACTTACTGTGGTCGCAGAGAGCGATATATTGATACCCTCGTTCACGGGCAGCATCGGCCATTTCCTGTACGGTATGGGTGCCGTCACTGTAGGTGGTATGATTATGAATGATCCCCCGAAGATCCTCTCTGGACGGGAGAACCGGTAGCGTCTGGCTCGCGGCACGATCTACCTCGTCCCCACCTTCTCTCAACTCTGGCGGAATATATTGTAAGCCCAGTATCCTATAGAGCTCCGGCTCATCCGGACAGGGCAACACCATCCGATCGCGGATCACATGGCGGTCCGTCACCGTAATACCCATGCTATCGGCGTGCCGGGCGATTTTCTCCCGATGAGCTTCGCTGCCCGTCCAGTGATATAAGGTGATGGCGAAGGTCTCCTCAGAAACGCAGTGGATGCGAACGGGAATACCTGCATCACCGATCACGATCAGTTCTCCCTGTTCCGTGTGGTCAACCTGGCCGTACCGTTCCAGAACGGGCGTAATGCGATCGACATCAGGATGGCTTACGATGAAATCAATATCCCGGACCACTTCCATGCCACGGCGAACGTCACCCGCAACCGCCACGCGCCATACATCCGGATGGCGCTGAAACGCCTCCACCAGTTTGTCCGCTTCAGCCGTCGCCAGATTGAGTAAATAAAGACCGCGAGACCGCTTGAGCAATTCGATCCCTTTGAGCACCCGCTCCTGGGTTTTGAGCCCAAAGCCATCCAGTTTTACCAGGCGGTTTTCCCGGCAGGCATATTCTAATTCGCCAATGGTTTCAATCTGCAATTGTTCGGCGATCAGCCGTACTTTTTTGGCCCCGATACCCGATATGGAAAGCATCTCCTGTAACCCGACCGGTATCGTCGCCTTGAGCTCTTCGTGATAAGGCGAATGATCATTTTCCACCATTTCCGTAACATGCTTTACCATCGAAGATCCGAGGCCGGATACATCACGTAGCCGATCCTCCTTCACCAGCGTTTCAGCCGGTTCCGATAGCCCCTCTATTTTCCTCGAGGCCGTCTCATAGGCCCTGACTTTGAAGGTGTTTTCTCCCTTCAATATCAGCAGCTTGCCTATTTTATCCAGTATATTGCTGATCTGTTTATTCGTCATAATCTATTACGCATACCCACTTTGAACTACCCCAGTCTTCCATCCTTACATACCCCCACCCTGCCCTATTTCCCCGCCATGCAGTTTTCCAGAAAACCCGGCAATTGGTTCACAAAATTAGAGCGCGGCATGACCTGCTCACAGCCGGCATCCTTGGCGCGGGCAAGCAACTCAGGGCTCGTATGCTGGCCATAGGCCAGCATCGGTACACCCATGGTGTCCGGCTGTTGTTTAAGCTGAGTGATAATCTCTACGGCATCCGTCCCCATCAAACTGAGATCGACAATAATCGCAGCCGCCCCCGCATCTCCGAGACGCTCGGCGACCCGGTCCATATCCGCCGTAATGACGGGCTTGCCCCCCAGTGTCCGGATAACTTCCCCAATTTTCGCAGAAAAAAACAGGTCGTCTACAAAGACCAATATATTGTGTTCCGACATGAAAAGATCCTTTCCATATACATCTCGTACGCGCAAGACGCGCCGTGCACTCTACAACCCGAAGATCTGCTTCGTATTCAATCCCAGGATTTTCCGTTTGTCGGTATCTGATATCCGGGCATGGGCGACAAAGCCTATTTTGGCACGACAGTCGAAAAACGGCATGTCCGTGCCGAACATAATCCGATCCGAGCCCACTCGACGCACCATCACCTCGAGCATACCGTGGGCACTCATGGAGGCCGTCAGATCGCAATACAGATTGTGCCACTGCGAAGCCGCCTCAATGCCCTGGTCGTTACCCTCCGGCGATCCCCCGGTATGGCCTAATATGATCGGTACATTGGGATATTGTTTGCCCAGTTTCACAAACATCATCGGATTACAAAACCGGTCGTTCCCCCAGGTGTGAGACAGCAGGGGGAGCCCATGTTCCTGGGCGAAGGCCCACGCCGGGGCATACCCGGGCCCATCAACGGGATAGGCATGCGTACCGGGATGAAACTTGATCGCACAGAGGGGGCCATGGGTAATCGACCGTTCCAGTTCGGCCTCGATCTCCGCCGCAGGATAATTCGGGTTCACGGTGCAATAACCGGCAAAGCGCGTCGGATGTTGGTCTATCGCGTCTTCTATGATACGATTGCCCCACCGATAATCCGTCGCAATCGCCACATGGGGCATACAGATAACCTTGCGAATACCACAGGTGTCCATCGCCTGGATCATCCCCTTAGCCCAAGGATCGCCCGGCACATTGAAATTGTACCAGGGGCCCATATGCGTATGGCAATCGATGATAAGTTCGTCTTCCAGGATACGCCCCTGTCGTAATGCTTCCCATATCGTACTCATGCCGCACCGCCCTGCCAGAGAATGGACTGTAACGAGGCACTGGCGATCTGCATACGGGCCTCCTCTGAAATGGCTGCATACATGACATGGGAGATCGCCGCCCCGATATCCCAGAGGGGCATGCCGGTCCCGAAAACCAGGCGGTCCGGACCGAACCGTTCCGTCAACACCTCGATACCGAGATGGGGAAGATAGTTGGAAGATTCAAGCTTCAACCCCTGATGGGCTTCCAAAAGCGGATAGACCCACCGGTCGCTGCGATAGCCGGCGCGCAGCACCACCAGGTTCAACTGGGGATGGGCCGTCAGGATACCGTCTATCTCAGGCCAGGACGTTTGATCAAGGTCGATAAACAGGGGGATCCCCGCCTCGGCAAGGGTCGAAAACAACGGCCCGCACCAGCGTTCGCCCAGCCCGTAGCTGTGTTCTTTGGGAAATAGACGGACGCCGCGGGCCCCGCCATCCCGTAAATAGGCCACCAGCGCGTCCCCGCCCGGCATCTCACCGGTCCATTGAGGTTGCACCACGTAACAGGGCTGAAACAAAGGCTGATCGGCGCATAGCCCGGAGAGTTCTTCGTTGCCAATCTGCGGATCGTACTCTTTAGCATCCGCATGGGTAGCCAGCACCTGATCCACGCCCGCGTAGGCATAGGCGGCGACAATCTCATCGACCGTCAGATTATTCTCAGGTCTCGGCACCGACCGACGGCCTACAATACAATTACAATCGAAAAAAGGAAGCATAAGCACATGAGCTCGATGATGAATGGTGGTCTCACACCAGCCAGGTCCCTTTCCTGAGGATCAGCGATCCTGAAAGGAAAACCGGCTGTTTATTCTCCGCCGTAAAGCACCATGATAATATACCGTATCAACAGGCGTGACAAGGATATTATTACTAAGAAGCTGTGCAAAAACAGGTGGTCTTATTTTTCCTTAGCGAGATGCCGATAGGCCACGGCCCTCGAAGCAGTTGAATCTTGGATTCGTCGATGCAGAGCAACACTGGCATGGCGATATCGTAGCAACTAAAAACCGGCAATTGTTTTGCACAGACCCTAAATAGTCGTTCATGATAAAAGGATGGTCATCCCGGGGGAGCCAGAATCCAGCGGCTTTTAACCCCAGGTGACGGAGGACCTAACGCCCTACGCCTACAGCCAGCCCCGAGGCCAGCAGATCCGCCTGCAGATCCCGACCAGAGGCCAGCACCTCGCCCCCATCATCCGTACCGGCCAGATAGCGTACATCCGCGAGATAGCGACCATATTTATCCGTCCGATGCGTCTGCAGCACCACGACCGAGCCCTTCGCCAGCGCCGCCTGTACAAACGTCTGGGCTCGCCGACCGGCCGCCGTAGGTAACTCCGGTGTATCGATCCCCCGTAATCGCAACCGATGCGCAACCCAGATGCCGAACCCCAAATCCACATCCACCAGCAACGTATCGCCATCCACCACCCGCAACACCCGGGCCGCAAACGTGTACAACCGCCGGCGATCAAAAGACACCGCCCGGAATGCATACCCACCGTCAACACCCTCAGACACAACCTTCTCATCCGCCCCGACCCCATCAAGCCCCGCCACCAGGTTCCGAACCCCGAACCCCAAATCCAACCGCCGCTCTCCCGTGGGGGTCGAAGACACTGCGTAGGTATGCAAAGTCCCATAATCCGCAGAGAACACCCCCGAAACAGGCGACGGCCGCGCGCCGATCTGTCCCTGCTCTACCCGCTTCGCCTTGATCGCCGCCGTCAAATCCCGGACACTCCAACCTTCCGCTTCGGCGGCATTCAGATACGCCCGCCGTAAACGTAACGTGGGTAACGCACATAAACGCCGATAGTGCGTCCAAGTCAATTGTGCGCCCGCGCGCACACCGGGAAACTTTTCATAAAATTCCATTATTCCATACACCGTTCGCCGGCCAATGCGCAGGTCACCCGAAAGCCGCGCCACCACATGGGCCCCATGCTCATAGGGAGCATCCAACAAATACCCATGCAAAACCTGCCCCGTCTCCCAATACGTCCGCACCTTCTCCCGTTCCACAGCCATCTGCGCCCGTATTTTACCCGACGCCACAATATCCGTTAAATGCGCCCGTAACGCCTCATAGCCGTCCACCACCATCTCTCCGGCCATTCGTTTCCCCTGTGTCTCTGTATCCATAGCACCTTGAAAGGAATACATTTACGTCTAATATTATCGACACAATGGCAACTTATATGAATATATGAACGCAGAGGGAGACAGGCATCTATTATTTGCAGAAGCCGGGGTGGCATTGTATGGGCATCCGGTACCGGGAATAGGCCTATCACGGCACGGGTTGATATCACCCATGAGAAAGGGCAAGAGACAACTGTCAAGTTTCGGCCGTAAGTATACCACCTATGTTCGTCTAAAATATACCACCTGATCGTCAGAACGGTTGCCTCCATTTACGGGTTAACGGCCTGTTTCGTTTTCGTCTTTCTCCTCCTGTTAGAGTTGTTTTCGGCCCTGGGCTCTGTAGCTTTCGCCCCGTATGATGAGTACATCTGCTCGATGTGCCAGTCGATCCAGCCCTGCCGAGGCCAGGAAGGGATCGCCGAAGAGGACGGGCCACTCGTCCGGTGTCCGGTTGCTGGTCAGGATGATCGCGCCCTATTCATGGCGCTCGTTGATTTATACATTTAACTATGATAACCCCTTTTATCGGACTTGAAACTCCGACCAGGCCGAATAATCACAAGGATAGGACGGGCACAGGGTTCCGTCCATGTGTAAGATCCCCTGATATACACTGCCCAGTATGTCCGGCGGTGCTGTTTTATTTTTAGCGCAAACTTGCTCATACGGCGGTTTTGTGCTATATCTACATCAATGAATAGTCGTATGTATGACACAAAAATGAGGACGATACAATGGCCATGGTAAAATTGCGGAAAGATCGGGCGGTCACGATCCCTGAGGCAACACTTGAACGGCTTGGTATCACAGCTGGGGAGGCGTTCGAGTTGCTTGAACATGCAGAAGGAATCATGCTTGTTCCTCGAAAAAATATGCCCGAAGACGATGAGTGGTATCACACACCGGAGTGGCAACAGAAAATGCCGGAAGCATTTGACGATGTTGCGGCGGGACGTGTGACCGGACCGTTTGACACAGCTGATGAATCTATCGATCATCTGAGAACAGCAGAGGTATGAGACCTGTCTTTGCGCGATCATTCGTTCGGGAAGACCAACGACTACCGCAACGCTTTCAAGATCAATTCGATAAAGCGTTGCGGTTTTTACTTTCAGATTTCAAGCACCGGCTCTCAATACCCATAAGCTTAAAGGTGAATACGACCCAGAAGGTCGTGAGATTTGGGCGGCGCGCGTGTCGGAGAGTTACCGGTGTATCTTCTCAATTGATAAGGATGAGGATGCATATATTTTCTATCACGTCGGCCCACATGATGTGGAGCGACGACGGTAAAGAAAAAGCTTCCGACCAGTTCGCATCGATCAAAAGTGCCCACTTAAGTAAAAGTAGGCACTTTATCCCATCATGCCCCGCTCGATCAGCCGCCATACTATCCACGTGAGAACTTCTATTCCCATTTAAAACCAGGTAGGTACTATAGCCGAAAAAACAAAATACCCGGTCATACCTCCGTTGTAGCCGCTGAGGCCGCGTGCGGCAATAATACGACACAGCATATACCGGAAAATTACAATACTTCGATTGAGGCTATGTGCTTGTTGGGGTTACTATGGGTAAAATCACCATGGGCCAGAACGAAAAAGGCGATCTGTTATGATAGGTATCGATACGATTGACGAATTTCCAAAAATCCGTTCTCAAATGGTCGAACCTCTTGGATTTGTTCCGACGATGGGCTACTTGCACGAAGGCCATCTGTCTTTGGTACGGCGGGCGCGAAAAGAAAACGACAACGTTTCCGTGAACATTTCTGTAAATCCAACGCAATTTGGACCACATGAAGATCATGGGACATACCCGGGAGATGAGGCCAGGAATTTGTGTCTGAGGCTGTGCTGTGGTTGTGCACCGAGGTCTCTTCATTTGTTACCGGTCATGCCATAACAGCCGATGGCCGCCGTACCGCTCAAAAGGGGTTGGTGCCCTATGTTCCAGGACAAAGAGAACGAGACGATACTGCGGCTCATGACACCTTCGCTAATTTTACCTAAAGACACTGGACCTCGGCTAACACCGGGGAAACGAACTATGTTATACTCTCCCTACCAGTAAGCTGCGTATTTGAGCCTGTCGATGGTCTCCCGGTCGGCCTCAAAGGGAATGTCGGGGGGGGCCACAAGCGGCAGAAGGTGGCTCTGACGAAAGGGGGTATCCTGGATCTTCATATTGTAGGCCAGCGGCATGATCGCAGCCATATTCACGACGTCGGCAATGTTGTAGGCCAGGAGGGTGTCCAGCGTTTTTCTGGTGCCGCTACGCATGTACTCCTGCCAGAGCAATACGGCGAAGAAACCATCCACATCCTCAAGGTCATGCCGCTCAAATCCCAGACGCCTTTCACAGGCCTTTAATCCGCCGGTCTGTCCCAGACTGGCCAGGACATAACGCAGGTCGATATGGGCGTGGGGCATAGGGAGTCCGAGATGCTTTCGGATGAAAGGGATATCGAAAGACTTCCCGTTGAATGTAATAATAAGCTTGTAGCTCGCAATACGATCCGCGAATTCGTCCAGATTTTCCCCTCTGACATAGTAAAATACGTCCTCGCCGTCGCACAGGGCAATGGTCGTGATATAGTCCCTGTCACCGCTCAACCCCGTCGTCTCAATATCAAGATAGGCCACGCTGTCCTCGAAATGGGGGAACATCCGCCAGGTCTGGTTCGTGGGCAGGAGATCATAGAAATACGTCGCGTTACCGGCAGCGAGTGCCTCGATCGATGCCCGGGCGTAGCGAGCGAGCAGTTCTTTTCTCGCACCGCTCAACGCCCCGAGCGTCGCCTCGTTCACCGCCTGCCAGGAGTCCAGACCGTTATCCCACAGCTGCCTTTCGGATTTCTCGCCGATGCCCGGAATATGACAGAAGGTATTCTTGATCATGATATAACCGGTGATATAAAGTGGATTAACGATTGTTGGGTTAGACCCTATAGACTTCCGGCAAGATATGTCGATAAATATAAAATCAAACCCCAATCTGACGCCGATTTAGGATATACCACAGTCTGACGTCAGCCCACAGGCGTGACCAGAGTCGATACCGGGGGCTTAATGTACGATTTTCCCTTTCGTGCGCTGACCCCAAATATGGGATATCTGAAAAAAAATGCTCGCCCGTGTAAGGTTTCTGAAATTTTCGGGACTATCTCTTTTGACGTCACATGAAATCGTTCGAACGATACACAACAATAATGTCTTTCCTTTTTACCCGAAATCCGCAATATAAATGTATAATTGATGTTATGTAGTTGGTGGTTTTTAAATTAATTGACATACACATGGCAGAGCGACCTATGCGACATGAAACATCCAGACTGATTATCCGGGATTTCGAAATGAACGATTGGCCTGCGGTACATAGATATGGCTCAGACCTTGAGATCATGAAATATGCGACCTACCATGCCAACACGGAAACAGACACAAAAAACTACGTCCAAAGGGTCATGACAGACGCGAAGCAATCCCCCAGAACAAACTATGACCGGGCGGTCACGCTACGAGATGATCCCAATACGCTAATCGGTGGATGTGGCCTGAGTTTAGAAAATGAGGATAATAGTGTATGGCGCCTCGGGTACTGTTATCACTCGGATTATTGGGGGCAGGGGTCCGGAATTGGTCGAAGGGTTCACGAAGAGAACATTCACGGCTATGGTTGAGGGGGTCCGGGAATCGGCCATTCAGGCAGGCCTGGCTGAACAGGACATGTTCGAACAGGGCATCCGGGACTTATACCGCACGACAGAGGCGGACGGGGTCTTCTGTTATACGTTTTTTAAGGCTATTGGGAACAAATGAGGTATATTATGAGAACTGAATTATTGGGTTTATGTATGCTGCTTTCATGGGGCGTCCTCGGCGGATGTGCGCCTGCCGACGACCAGCCTCCTGTCACCGTCCCCACGCCCCAAATGCCGGCCGGATGGCAAGTTGTCGAGAACTTGCAGTTTAGTCCAGCAGAATTGATCAGGTTTTCATCCCGGATAAACGCGAAAGTGCTCGGGGTCCGCAATACATCGTTCGCAGTCGATAGCCTGGGCGTTAGAGTCAATACGATTATCACCGCCAACCCGGCATTAGCTCAGCGGGTCATGGGTTACCTGAAAAATGTCAAACCAGAACAGTTCTTGCTTCAACGTGGGGCAACCATCTACGAGTTTGTTGGAACAAACGCCGTAAATCACTTGGTTTCTGTAGGCAAGCAGCACCTCGAATCACAATAGCCCTCGCGCCTTACAGGACAGGCTTTAATGTATTCAACTCGCCTGTCGCTTAATCCATGCCATTGGACCGCCCCGGCGAGAGCCCACAGCCATTAAGTTAAGAAAAAATAGTGTACCAGCGGTATGGCTGGTGAAGGTCTTCATTTTAACCCGAAGTTAACTTTCATCCGTAGCTTGATGCGGCTGGGGATCCACTGGAACGGAGACCGGCCATTGTTTTTTTCCGATTAACCCTTGACACAACACATATCAAAATATATTTTTAGCCGTGACTAAAAAACAACAGCATAATAGTTGATTTATTTTTACACGTGTTCTAAACTGCAGGTTCCACATGCTTACACCCGCTACAGAAGATTATCTGAAAACCATCTATAAGTTACAGGATGCCAATGATGTGGTCACCACCAACGCCGTTGCAGAACGCATGGACGTGTCCGCCGCATCCGTGACGAATATGATGAAGAAACTTGCGGAGATGGGTCTGGTCGAGTACGTCCGCTATCAAGGTATTACCCTGACAGACGCCGGCTGTAAAATCGCCCTTGAAATTATCAGACATCATCGTCTTCTGGAAGTGTATCTGGCGGAAGCGATGGGATTCAGTTGGGATCAAGTGGATGCTGAAGCGGAACGGTTGGAGCATGTGATTTCCGAAGAATTTGAAGATAAGATCGACAAGATGCTGGGCTATCCGACCACAGATCCCCATGGATCACCGATACCGAAAAAAGACGGCACCATCGTCAAGACAGATCACGAACGCCTGGTTAACATTAGACCGGGGCAATCGGCGATCGTCCGGCGTGTTCCGGATAGCGATCCGGCCTTGCTCCGATATCTCGGCGAACTTGGCCTGCGGCCAGCCGCCACGGTGGCGGTATTGAAAAAAGAACCTTTTGATGGTCCATTGCTTATACGCATCGGTGACCATGAATATCACATAGGCCATCAGGTCGCCCACAGCGTACTCGTGGATGATCAGGAATAGAGATTAATTTATGACTGGATTGATTGTTCTTATCTTGCTTGCCGCCCTGTTCGTACCGGATTATGGTGTATACTGGCGTTTTCAACGACGGCGATGGCTCCAATCTCGCCAGGCCATAGAAGATGCGCTGACCCATCTACACCAGCGTCAGTATGATGAACAACGGTCTGCTTCCGTGGAAACGTTATCTAATGCCCTCGGGACCACGACAAAAGACACCTTGACCCTGGTTAACCGTATCGCTCAGCAGGAGCTGATAGCTATATCGGGCCAGGGGATACGGTTAACACCGGTCGGTTACCGATGGGCATTACAGGTTATTCGTGCCCATCGCCTCCTCGAACGATATATGGCAGACGAAACAGCGGTTCCCATGGCGGAGATCCACATGCGGGCAGATCTTCTTGAACACACGATAACCGAAGCGGAAGTAGACAAGATGGATGCGGACCTGGGCCATCCGGCCTTTGATCCCCAGGGCGACCCGATCCCAACGGCAACAGGTGATATTCAGGTCGTAGAGAGTCAATCTCTTTTAGACTGGCCGTTAGATACATTGGGGGAAATTGTACATATTGAAGATGAACCACCGGAAGTATTCGCACAGATCCTGGCAGAAGGTCTCAATCCGGGAATGCTCATTACCATTCTTGAAAATTCATCGGTGCGCCTCGTTATCGAAACAAACACCGCAGAACATATATTGGCGCCGGTCGTCGCAGCCAATATATCGGTCCGCGAGCCGCCAGCCACCATACTGGTGCAGGAGGGCATTCCTCTAACTACCCTCGAAAAGGGGCATTTAGGGCGGGTCGTCGGCCTGTCGCCATCCTGCCAGGGCCTGACCCGAAGACGGTTTCAGGACTTGGGCATCACCACCGGGGTGAAAATCGAACGCGTCATGCAAAGCGCGTTCAAAGATCCGACGGCCTATCGCGTGCGGAACACATTGATTGCCCTGCGACGGGAGCAGTCAGATCTGATATGGATTGAGGATGAAACGACGAAGGCTACGAATCAAACAGAACGTTAAGAATTATATATAAGCTTTTTTTTAGAGGAGTTTTTCCATGAGTGACCAACCATCCACGAGTGACCAACCATCCACACCGGCCGGACACAATTGTGACTCATGCGCCATGCAAGAGCATCTTGTGCAAATGGGCATCTCACTGGATAAATGGGATTATGTGATTGCGCTGGCCGGTAATCCGAATGTGGGCAAAAGTACGGTATTTAATGCCCTGACCGGTTTGAAACAACATACAGGAAATTGGCCGGGGAAGACCGTGGCCCGTGCGGAGGGCGGCTTTGAGTTCAATGCCAAACGATACAAAATGATCGACCTTCCTGGCACCTATTCATTGCTTTCCGCCTCCGTAGATGAAGAAATTGCCCGTGATTTTATTCTTTTCGGCCGGCCCGACTGCACCCTGATCGTTGTCGACGCGACCATGCTGGAACGGAATCTGAACCTGGTTCTCCAGGTTTTGGAAATTACTGATAAAGCCGTCGTCTGTCTGAATATAATGGATGAAGCCAAGCGTAAGGGGATTGAGGTAGACCATCGCAATCTGTCTCGTGAATTAGGGGTGCCCGTGGTGCCTACGTCGGCGAGGACCCATGACGGACTTGGTCTGCTGATGCGCACTGTAGCAGAGGTTATTCAAGGGGAAATAAAAACGTCACCCCGGAAGATCACCGGCAATAAAGAACTGAATGACGCGGTAAACACCTTGATCCCTATGCTGAAAGCGACCTATCCCGACCTACCCAACACGCGGTGGATTGCCATGCGCCTCCTGGACGGCGACTACCGCGTCCGTCAAGCACTGCAACATGGTGAACTCAGCAGGATGGGAATGGGAACGATGGAATCTGTGATTCGCTGATTCGCTGATTCGAAGTTTCGCTGATTCGAAGTTTCCGAAGGAACAACACCATGAGTACCGAACAACCGAAAACATATACAGGAACGGACATACTGGCCCAGGTGGATCAGTTGCAGCGCAGCCTCGACGGGTCCTATCGGGATACGATAGTGGACTCCATCTTTGCGGACGCAGAGGCTGTTGCGCATAAGGTGGTCCATACCGAGGATACCCGGTCCTATCAGTTTGATCAGAAGATTGATCAGATCGTGACGTCAAAAATTTGGGGATTGCCCTTTATGGGTTTGCTCCTGGCGGTGATTTTCTGGCTGACCATCGCCGGTGCCAACGTCCCCTCAGCCATGCTCGCGGAGGCCCTGTTCTGGCTGGGCGACCGCGGATATGAACTGTTTGAGACCATCGGTATGCCCTGGTGGGTAAGTGGCTTTGTCTGGCGGGGGGTCTACCTTGGTCTGGCATGGGTCGTGTCCGTCATGCTACCGCCCATGGCTATCTTTTTCCCCATTTTTACGATTCTGGAAGACCTGGGTTACCTCCCTCGCGTGGCCTTTAACGTGGATGCGCTGTTCAAAAAGGCCGGCGCCCACGGGAAACAGGCCCTGAGCATGAGTATGGGACTGGGGTGCAATGCGGCTGGCGTCATCGCATGCCGTATTATTGATTCACCCAGAGAACGGTTGATTGCCATTTTAACCAATAACTTTATGCCCTGTAACGGACGCTGGCCTACCTTAATCATTCTGGCTACGCTCTTTGTGGCCGCCTCATTCCCACCTGCCTTCGCGGCCATAGCCGCTGCCGGGTCGCTTGTACTGATTGTCATGATCGGCGGGGTAGCGACACTCATTGTCTCCGCTATCCTCTCCAGATCTGTTCTGAAGGGCGAAGCCAGTAGTTTTACGCTGGAACTGCCCCCGTATCGCCGGCCCAATATCCTCCGGGTCCTGTACACTTCTATGATTGACCGAACCCTGCTTGTTCTGTGGCGTGCCGTGGTTATGGCGGTGCCGGCCGGTGGGGCGATCTGGTTGCTCAGTAATATCCGGATCGATGGGGACAGTCTGACAACCCTGGTATCGCAATGGCTTGACCCGGTGGGGCACGCCATAGGCCTGGACGGAGTCATTCTCCTGGCCTATGTCATTGCCATTCCCGCCAACGAAATTGTTGTTCCAACCATCATTATGGCCTATACCCAGGCCGGGACGATGATCGAACTGGAAACCATGGCGGAACTACAGCAATTGCTCGTGGTTCAGGAAGGCTGGACGCTCCTGACCGCCGTATGCCTGATGCTGTTCTCTCTACTTCACAATCCCTGTTCCACCACCATGTGGACCATTTACCAAGAGACCAAAAGCATAAAATGGACCGTCGTCAGCGGCCTCATGCCACTCGGCATCGCATTCGTTCTACTGTTCATCATCGCGCAGACGGCGTATTGGATAATGGGAATATGAATTAAGAATTTTGATTGAAGCACCCAATTCTTAATTTATAATTCATAAATTAAGAGGTCATAAATCGATGCAACACAATAATATTCCACGAAGCTTCAAGTCGGTATTAAGCGCTGCTTTCCTGGTCGCCGCCCTCGGGCTCGGCTGTGAAAAAGTGCTGACCAGTGCGCCCAACGATGGAGATCTGCTCAGTGCCCCGTTGCCGGGCCTCTCCAATGCGCTGCAAATCATGTTCAATCAGGGGGATGCCCGATTTGACGAAGTCTTTACCGTAGAAACAGGCCTTGGCCCCACCTTCAACCATGCGTCCTGCGCCGGATGCCATCCTGGTGATGGCCGGGGAGACGTGGGCGTGACCTTCAGTCGATTTACGGAACCTGGCGGTAACCCGTTGACCAACGGTGAACCGCAACTACAACACTTTTCAATCCCTGGTGTGACCCCCGAAGCATTGCCTGCGGGTGCACTCGTCTCACGCCGTACAGCACCACCTGTCTTCGGTGTCGGCCTAATCGAATCAATTCCTGAAGCTACCCTCCTGGCTAATGCCGATCCCGGCGATGCGGATGGCGACGGCATCTCCGGCCGGCCGAACATGGTCCCCGCTGCGAGCTTCGTACCAGCGACCGAGGTAGGGGGCGGACCGGGCCTTCATGTCGGGCGATTCGGCCTGAAGGCTAATAATGCGTCGCTCATTGAACAGACCGTGGGGGCCTACCGGCAGGATATGGGGATCACATCTGATTTCGATCCCGTAGAAATTGTCCATCCCCTGGGCAACGGCGTGGCCATCGGCGATATAGTAGCCGATCCAGAGATTCCGGCATCAACTGTACAGCAAACCGTCATGTATATCAGACTCCTGTCCCCACCGGCCCGGGGCCCTATTACATCCCAGGCCCAACAGGGAGAGGGGATCTTCAACAGCAGCGGCTGTGCTAAATGCCATATACCGACGATGAAAACAGGCCCCAATAATATCCCGCAACTCAGCAACGTGGATGTTAATCTGTATTCCGATCTCCTGTTGCACGATATGGGGCCTGGCCTGGCTGATAACCGGCCTGATGGACAGGCGACAGGAACGGAGTGGAAAACACGACCGCTGTGGGGACTTCGACTGGTCACCGACTTTCTGGGCGGTCAAGCGTTCTATCTCCATGATTCCAGAGCCACCAGCCTGTCAACGGCGATCACCGCCCACGGCGGGGAAGCGCTAGCCTCTCGCGATGCCTTCGTAGGCCTGAGCGATGCGGACAAGCAAGCGCTGATTGCATTTTTAAATTCGTTATAATCCAGGTTAGGCAAATAAAAACATCAA
>Ga0114999_10000769_pt1 | contig 47098 bp, 37 predicted proteins | sample ArcticOcean_MG_C_3_FD_89820 | JGI IMG/M metagenome (GOLD analysis project Ga0114999, IMG submission 89820) | Marine microbial communities from western Arctic Ocean - ArcticOcean_MG_CB8_126 | ecosystem: Environmental > Aquatic > Marine > Oceanic | place: Arctic Ocean: Canada Basin | collected...
CACATCAACACCCCACTGGGGCTGTGAGTGGTGGAACGGCCCAGACGCAGTCTCTGGCACATCAGTTACATGGGAGGATGGAACCCAAGTCTGCCTCTATGCGGCCACAGACGTTTCTGTAATAGTAAACGCAGCCTCTGGATGGGGTGCAGCAACCGCAGCAGCCCCCGCCTTGGGAGACATTATCTCCACAGATGGATTTAGCACAGGTGCAGTTGGCGCCGCTCTAAGCGCTCTTGGCGATGTAGGCGGCGATACAGCATATGGTGACTTCCTCTTGGTGATGATTACCTTCCTCTTCGTCGATATCTTCGACACTGCTGGCACACTCTACTCTGTGGGCCGTGCAGCAGGATATGTTGACGAGAACGACGAGCTAAAGAACTCGAACGAGGCATTCATGTCGGACGCAGCAGCAACCATCGTCGGCGCAATGTGCGGTACAAGCACCACCACCACCTACATCGAATCCGCAGCCGGAGTCGAAGAGGGTGGAAAGACCGGCCTTACCGCAGTCACTGTTGGTGTTCTGATGCTATCTGGCCTGTTCCTATCTGGCCTGTTTCAGGCCATCCCACAGTTCGCGATGGCAACAGCCCTGATTGTGGTTGGTGCCTTGATGATGAGGCAAGTCGCAGACATAAACTGGAACGATTTAGAGATCGCTGTACCAGCATTCCTGACGATGATCCTGATGCCATTCACTTTCTCGATTGCTGATGGTATCGCATGGGGCGTTATCTCATACGTCGCAATTCAGATAATCGTTGGAAAGGGCGCGCAAGTCAACAAGGTCATGTGGGCGATATTCGCACTCATGTCGATGTTCTATCTTGGCCCAGGAGAGGATACCACCTTTGAGTTCCTCATTGGCGGACTTTGAATAGGAATTACGTAACGGGAAACCCGGGCCTCACAGCATAGCCTGAAGGCCCGGGCCCCCCCCTCAACGAAGCGGGTAGCATGTCTGACGAGTTACTCCAAAACCTGAGAGGCGCCATTCGCACGGTGCCGGACTTCCCTCAAGAGGGAATTATGTTCCGGGACATCACCCCCGTGCTAGGCGACCCAGGCCTCATGTCGGGCATTATAGATCAGTTCGTTCATGATATGGAAGATCTGGGTTGGCGGCCAGAAGCAATCATCGGTCCAGAGGCTCGCGGTTTCATATTCGGCCCCCTTTTGGCTAATCGCCTAGGAATCGCATTCATCCCAGTTCGCAAGCCAGGAAAGTTACCAGCTGATACAATTCATGCGGAGTACAGTCTTGAGTACGGGTCCAATAGACTCGAGATGCATACTGACGCACTACGCCCTGGTCAGAAAGTTGTGATAGTAGACGATCTCTTGGCCACCGGTGGGACCGTGGGTGCCTGCATCGAATTATGCACTACCCAGGGTGCTGAAGTGCTAGGCTCATTGTTCGTAATCGAACTCTCCGGTCTCGGCGCTAGGAAAGCTCTCTCACCCATCCCTATTCACGCTTTGATTGAGTTCCCGGCGTGATTATCCCAGCATCCCCCCGATTTCTTCAAAGGGACTCTGTGTTTGCATGAGGCGTTAGCCATGGCGAAGACCCCACCACCTCCACCACCTCCACCACCACCGAAGGCCAAGAAAGCACCTCCACCTCCACCTCCACCACCACCGAAGGCCAAGAAAGCACCTCCACCACCCAAGCCAAAAGAGGCAGGCCAACCTCCACCTCCACCACCACCGAAGGCCAAGAAAGCACCACCTCCAGTAAAGAAGCGCACACCACCTTCCAAACCCCCCAAAAGACGCCGAAAACGCTCCAAGAAGGGGGCGCCCCTAGGTCGTGGGAAGAAACCCGGTTCCGCCCCGAAGAAGAAAGGTCGCAGAATTAAAATCAAACTCGGTCTCAGGCAAAATCGACTAACAGAGGAAGAGGACACCTATCACGACCAAGTTGGGTGGACAGTTTCTCAAGAGGTCTTGGAGCCATTAGATGCTGTCGAGGAGAAACACAAGCCAGAAGTAGTCAATCACCAGTGTTCTATGTGCGGTTCCATCATGCAGATTCCACAACCCAAGCGCGAGCGCTACAAGGTCATATGCGCCTACTCTGAGTGCGGCCACGAAGACATGATCGGAATTTGATCGCACCTAGATTCCCATCACACCGAGCAATCTACGTGCTGCAGCGGCACATAGCACTAGGACGAGCAAGCCCCGAATACCATCCTGTGAGGAAATCTTCGAACCATATCTCGAACCAAGCACCCCTCCCAGCATGACAACAACTCCGAATGACCCAAGTAAATCAAGGTCGAGACCGACCCGACCTGATAGACCAACACCAATCAATCCAGCTAGGGAATTCAACCAGATGAAAAGCGCCGCAGTTGCGGCAGTTTGTTTGGCTGTGGCCCAGTTGTTCAACATCATCACTGGCGAGAGAAAAATACCACCTCCGATACCCACCACTCCACTAGCAAGGCCAATACTCCCCCCAACAGTGACAGCCTTGGTCCGCTCGGGCAATTCTACCTGCTCGGCTTCCCATTTTCCAACAAACAACCTCCATGCTGCTACCACTAAAACTACTGAGAGTAGAAGGTCGTAGACATTCCCTCCCACACTCATATATCCTCCCAAAGCAGCTAGAGGAACACTTGCCACTATGAATGGCAAAGATCGACCCCAATCATGGTGCCCCGCTTTGTAATAATGCCAGAAGGCCAACCCGGCCACAATCAGATTCAACGACCACGCATATTGCTTCAACCAAACAGCCTCAGCAGAACCGTAACTGGTGAGTGAGAGGATTGCAAGGTATCCCGAACCTCCTCCATGGCCGACCGAGGAGTACAACGCTGCCACGAAGAAGAGGCCGGCCAGAATTAGCCACATCTCACCTGAAAACACAGACCAGCGACATAGGAAGAACACTTCAACTCAACCGCCACTCAACCGCCATGGAGACCAGCGTCACCCTGCAGCGGGCCATCGAGCTCGCATGCCTCGAGACCATAGGCAGGAAAACCGAGACGGTGCAGTTGGATGACGCCGCCGGACGCGTCCTGGCTACGAACCTCGCATCGAAGGTGGACGACCCAAGATTCGACAACTCTGCCATGGATGGGTGGGCCGTACGGGTCGCCGACTGCAAGGCCGAAGGCACAACACTTTCCATCGTTGGAACCAGCAAGGCCGGGGGTGAGGCACCTCCTGAGGTCGGCTCCGGCGAGGCTTGCCGAATCATGACAGGAGCACCAGTCCCAGAGGGTGCTGACGCCATTGTGATGGTCGAGGATTCGGAGGAGGTCGGCAACACAGTCCGAATCCTCGGACCCGCCCGACCCGGATACATACGAAAGAGAGCTGAGAATCTAAGAGTCGGACAGGAAGCTTTGGAGAAGGGCACCCACCTAGGTCCAGCGGAAATATCCCTAGCTGCGACCATGGGTCATGGTGAGATTGAAGTCGTAGTTCGACCCAAACTGGCCATCATCAGCACTGGAGATGAACTCATGCCCCCAGGTATCGAACTCGCTGCTGGGCAGATATACGAATCCAACTCCTACGGCATTGCCGTGTTGATTGAGAAGATGGGCGGCCAAGCGATTCGCTACGATGTCGTTCACGATACTATCGACGGACTGCGCGAAACTCTCGACAGCGCCGCCCACGAATGCGATGCGATCCTCACCAGTGGGGGAGTCAGTATGGGGAAGTGGGACCTTGTCCGCCGCTTGATGGAAGAAGAGGGAGATCTTTCGTTCTGGAGAGTGAAAATCAGACCTGGTGGCCCCCCTCTCTTTGGGACCTGGAAAGGAACACCCCTCTTCGGCCTACCAGGAAATCCAGTCAGCAGTCACGTGGTGTTCATCTCCCTCGTCGCCCCTTGGCTCTCTCATTGTATGGAGGCACACCCAGAGAACGGCCCCACCATCGGTGACAGGGTCAAAGTCAAGCTTACTGAGGGAGTCAAAGGCGCGCCCGGAAAACTCTGCATGAGGAGAATCAGGATAGAGGCCAGCGAGGATGGTTTGATCGCCACTGTTCACACCCATCAGGGCAGTGGCAACATCCACAGTATGGTTGCCCACAACGGCCTGACATTACTCCCACCTAACACCGACGCGGAGGCTGGCGACATTATCGACGCGCTCTGGTGCCGGTAGAAACCTTGGAGAGACCAGTTCAAAACCTCGTCGATGCAAGCATTTTTTCAAAGAAGGGGAAAAGGTGCGATGTTCCAATCTCCATCTAAACGAAAGGTATTGTGATGAGCACGGAGGGTGACAAAGTCACTTTCCAATACATGAATTCAAGGACGTCCTCTCGCACGCATGCTTCCACAAGGAAGTTGAGATATGGCTAAGCGATTGAAGAACGGCGCAGCCAAGGATGGGTGGATAGAGGTTCGAGGAGCCCGTACCCACAATCTTCAGAACATCGACGTCAAGATTCCACGAGGGCAGTTCGTCGTCCTGTCAGGGGTTTCCGGCTCGGGCAAGTCAAGCCTAGCCTTCGACACACTCTATGCCGAGGGGCAACGCCGTTACATCGAGAGCCTAAGTTCCTACGCGAGACAATTCCTCGGCCAGATGAAAAAGCCTGATTGCGACAGTATTGAAGGCCTGTCTCCCGCCATAAGCATCGACCAGAAACAAGGTAGCCACAACCCCCGATCAACCGTGGCTACGGTGACTGAGATCATGGATTACATGCGCCTTCTTTGGGCCAGAGTCGGACTCCCTCATTGCCCTGATTGTGGTAAGGAGGTTGCAAGACGGACTGTACAGGAGATAGTCGACGATGTGCTATGGCGATTCGAGGGCCATGCAGTGGCCGTCTGGAGCCCAGCGGTGCGCGACCGCAAGGGGACTCACGCCGACCTATTCCGAGCGCTTGTCGAGCAGGGGTACCTTGGGGGTAAGGTGAACGGGCGCGATGCCGATTTCGAGAACCCCCCAGAGCTTGAGAAGAACCTCCGTCACGACATAGATGTCAGAATCGATCGAATCCGACTCGAGAGGGTGACCCGACAGCGACTCACTGAAGCGGTGGAAGCCGGACTCAGACTAGGCGCTGGTGCTGTGGCGATCGAGAGCCTCAAGGCACCCAAACTGAGGAAGTCCGACGATCCAGACGAGCAGAGATTCCAGACAGGACAGGGAGAGTCAATAGCGTACTCTGAGGAGTTCGCCTGCCCAGAGCACGGCGCATTCCTACCTGAGATGAGTCCACGAGTCTTCTCATTCAACAATCCCCTAGGCGCGTGCCCATCATGCCAGGGTCTCGGTGTTCAGAGAAACTTCTCCTCTGATCTCGTTATAGATCGACTCGCTACGGTCGGAGAAGGTTGCATCACACCGTTTCGCCGCTCAATGATGTCTGGGTGGTACAGGACACAGATGACGCAGACTTGTGAGCACTATGGGATCCCACACGATGTCCCGTTCGGTCAGTTGGACGATGAGGCCCAGGATATCATGCTGAACGGCTCGGGTGACACGATTATCACCTTCAATTTCGTATCAAAAAAAGGCTCCTCGTACCAGATGGTCCGTCCTTGGGAAGGTGTCTTTGCGCGCCTTCGGAGGACTTACACGGACACCAGTTCGAATCGGACTAGGTCACGACTCACGTCGTATATGACCGACGAGCCGTGCCCTGACTGCCAGGGCAAGAAGCTGAACAACGCGGTGAGCATGGTCACGGTGGGTGGTGTCTCCCTGCCCGAGATATCGTTCTGCAGCGTTCTAGAAGCCCTCGCAGTTGTACAGAACTGGCGCATCGGAGGCTTGGACGATACCTGGTCGAGACTCGACAGAGAGGAACCTCATACCCCCACGGTCTCGAAGACCGAGCACCTCGATGAGAGATCACTGTTCATCGCTCACGATATCATCAAGGAGATTGAATCCCGGCTCCGTTTTCTTGCTCTTGTAGGACTCGACTACCTCACTCTCGATCGCCGCGCCAATACCCTCTCGGGCGGCGAGTCTCAAAGAATCCGTCTGGCTACTCAGATAGGGACACGCCTGACAGGTGTGATGTACGTCCTTGACGAACCCAGCATAGGCCTTCATCCGAGGGACAACGGCAGATTGTTGGAGACCCTCAGAGAGTTGACCTCTCTCGGCAACACCCTACTTGTGGTAGAGCACGATGAGGCGACTCTACGACAGGCCGACTGGCTCGTAGATCTTGGTCCAGGTGCGGGCAAGGAGGGCGGCAGAGTGGTGTCCAATGGCAGTCTTGAACAACTCCTCAACACCAAAGAAAGTGTGACCGGAGCTTATCTCTCAGGCAGGAAGAGCATACCCCTCCCTGAAGACCGAGTCACACCGGATGATGATCGATGGCTCGTAGTGACCGGAGCCCGTCAGAATAACCTACAGGACATAGACGTTAGAATCCCCCTTGGGTGCATTGTTGCTGTGTCTGGTGTTTCGGGCTCAGGAAAATCTTCTCTCGTAACTTCCACCATAGCCCCCGCTCTCCAACGAAAACTCCACGGGGCCGACACCACTCCCGGTAGTCACGACAAAATCGAGGGCTTCGAACTCATTGACAAGACCATCGTCATCGACCAATCTCCAATTGGACGTACCCCTCGTTCCAATCCGGCCACATACACCGGAGCATTCTCTCCGATACGCGATTTGTTCACCCAGACCAACCTCGCCAAGGAGCGTGGCTACCAACCCGGCCAATTCTCTTTCAACGTGCGAGGCGGCAGGTGTGAGGCCTGCAAAGGCGCTGGTTCGAGCAAACTTGAGATGAACTTCCTGCCCGATGTCTGGGTGGTCTGCGACATCTGCAAGGGCAAGCGCTACGCCCGCGAAACCCTAGAGGTCAAGTGGCGCGGTAAGAACATCCATGATGTCCTCGAGATGAATGTCACCGAGGCCTGCGAATTCTTCGCCAACCAGCGTTCGATTTACCGCATTCTGTCAACAATCCGGGATGTCGGTCTGGGCTACATTCGTCTGGGCCAGCCCGCTACAACTCTCTCTGGAGGCGAGGCCCAGAGGGTCAAACTTGCCACCCAGTTACACCGCCCGGCTACCAAGCACACCGTGTACATCCTCGACGAACCGACCACGGGCCTCGCCTTAGCTGACGTCCACCAACTCATCGAAGTACTCCTTCGTCTACGCCGTAACGGCCACACAGTCATCATCATCGAGCATCATCTCGATGTAATCAAATGCGCTGATTGGGTCATAGATCTCGGGCCTGAGGGCGGTGAGCGGGGCGGTTTGGTGGTTGCCGAGGGAACTCCCGAAGAAATTACCGAGAACCCTGACAGCTACACCGGGAAGCACCTGTTAGGCTTCGTATGAGCATGCGGCGGGCTAAGCCTTGAGAAGGGGCACCACATCAGTTCCTCTGATGTACCGCTCAGGGAACCCTGCGCTTTCCGATGCTACGTTCGATAAGAGCTCCTATGAGGAGGCTAACTGGTGGGACGAGGAATCCAACCTGATGTCTATCGAAGGAGTCGCCGAGAAGACAGGTTTCCTCCTCTTGATTACAGCGGCCACCGCCATAATGACGGCCTTTTCTATGCCAGAGGCATGGCCTCTGATTTTAATTGGAGCAGTGGGGGGGCTTGTCGTTGCTTTGATGGTGATTTTTTCCGGATCAATGAATCCTGTGTTGATTTGCTTTTACGCAGCTTTGGAGGGACTGGTTCTCGGAGGAATAACTTGGGTTTTCGAGGTTGGTTTAGATATGCCAGGTATTGGTATTCTCGCAGCCCTTCTCACCTTCCTCATCCTTGGGGGTATGATAGCCATCTACAGAGCCGGGCTAATCGCATGGGACCGTAACACACAGATTGCGGTTTCATCAGCACTAGTTGCAATTGTTCTCATCTACATAATTTCAATCATAGGATCAATCTCTGGATGGTACGCAATTCCATATATTCACGGCGCTGGTCCAATCGGCATCCTGTTTTCCCTCTTCGTTGTAGGAATAGCAGCCCTCTGTTTGGTTGCGGACTTTGACTTCATCGAGAAGGGAGTGGAGAGAGGTGCTCCCAAGCAATTGGAGTGGAGAGCGGCCTTCGGTTTGATGGTCACATTGATTTGGCTCTATCTTGAGATACTCAAACTCCTAGCTAAGTTAGCCGCTTCGAGGTAGTGTATGGAAACAGACCTTATCGCCAGCCTAGCGGCGGCAGGAATAGCCCTCGGGATCATCGAAGGTATCAAGCCAGGCCCACTTCTGACTATGGTAATCAGAGAATCCCTTTCCAAGGGTCTGAAAGCCGGTATGTGGACTGCTGCGGCCCCTATCTTCACCGATGGCCCACTGATAATCGTTAGTCTGTTCCTAGCTGGTTGGATGGCCACACAGCCCTCCGTCTTGTTCTCAATCTCCCTTCTTGGGGCGTTATTTCTGACTAAGATGGGTTTGGAATGCTTCACTCTAGAAGCCCCTGATCCTGATAATACAGATACCGACGCCTCCGGGTCTTTCAAACGCGGCGTGGTGACCAATCTTCTGAATCCTAATGTGTACATGTTCTGGTTCCTCATTGGTGGCCCTCTAATGGCTTCAGCAGCAGAGCAGGAACCTTTGGCTCCAATCCTCTATGCTATCTGCTTCCTAATCACAATCATCCTCGTGAAGGCCTCCATCGCGTGGCTTTTCGTCGGCGGCGGAACCTGGCTATCTCCTCGCAAATATCGCATCGCAATGGTCATCTGTGGGTTAGCAATGCTTGGCTTCGCGGTAAGCTTCGTTTACCAAGCCTATGGCATGTATCCAGAAGTATTCTAGAGGGTACTAGGTCCACCATGCGGTAATTCTTCGAGGGTTCCATTACCTCTCAGAGATGGTCCAAGTATCATGGTGCCGAAGATACCTATCTCTCCCCCGACGTTGTGCGCCAGTCCAAACCAAGGTCTACCGTACTGGTCAATGATGATGTCATTGAAGTCCCCGAATCCTCCGCATCGGTTGAAACCACAGTCAGCTGTGGTATCTAACGGGTCACCCCACCCGTTGACCTGCACAGTTGTCATCAATGGCATCGGGCTGAATGCGTCGGTGATGACGGTGAGGTATCCATTCCACGTGTCTCCCCCTGAGTCTCCTAGATATCCCATAGCAACCTGACCCGGGCCTCCCGCAGTCAACACAGGGAACCCAGTGCCGTTGAGTCCGATTGGCGGCGCTATCATCAACGGCTCGCTCCATGTCTCTGCCTCATCTGTCGAGAAGGAATAGTACGGCATGTTGTCGGAACCCATCCACATCGCATGGACGTTATTTTCAGAGTCAGGATAGACCTGCGCCTCTTCGAAGTTCCAAGTCTCAGCCGTCCCTGTATTCTCTGTGGGCAGTGGGTGTTCAGTCCAAGTGATTCCGCCATTTGTGCTGCGGTAGATGGAGTAACCCTCGCCCCCATTGCATCCCCTGTTGCCCCGGTAGAAGTTACCATTCTCCGAACCCATCATGTGGCCGGTCAACCCACCACTATCACAACCGTTTGGCGCACCTGGAAGTTCAGGCCCCCATGTCAACCCCCCATCGTTACTGGCTGAGCAGACTGGATATGGGTAGTTGCCGTTGACGCAGAACACCCATGTGGTGGGATGAAGGAGTGCTGAGTAAGGAGAGGAGGCTATGGTCTGATGATCCTGTACTGACCAACCAGTTGCGACCGACGGCCCTGTCCAACTCCCCCCTTCGTTGTCAGACCACTCAACAGTCATCCCAAGCAGGGCATGCATGTCGAACTTCATCACACGGTCAGTCCAGGGGTCAACGTAGAGATACGGATCGTTGCTGTTAGCCACGGGCAGAAACGCGCTGTAGACATCCTCGCAGACGTAGTCACTTACATTGGTCATTCCAATCAGTCCCGAGCAGCGTACGATGGCAGTCGAGCCGGCGGCTCCATTACCCCAACTTGTCATGTACAGGTTATCTGCTGAGGTTACTCCAATGGTAGGCTCGAAAGTCGTCATCCCGATGCCGTAGTAGCTGCCCATAGCGCAGGACGGGGCGTTGTTGCCTACGAGCACTGAGGTGCCGTTGAATACATCAGAGACAGTAGTTGCATCTGTGGCGTTGGAATAGTGGTACCAGGTGCTGTTGGAGATGCCATCAGGGCAAAGCCCACCGAACATGCTCTTCTCCTCAACCACGACCTCCTTCTCGCCAAAGCAGCCCCCAAGGGGGGCTGATATCATCAGCATCACCAGCATCATCGCTGTCGCTCGCACGATTCGCGGTCACGACTCATATACATCAGATGAACGGCGGCATGTTACCCCATCATCAGGGTTGTATTGCCACCAGCCGGAAGCACCGGGAGGTACGCTAGGTCACCAAATAGAGCAGGACCTTCAGTCAACGTCCCAATAATTGCCTCATCGAACCCACCTGCGTTATGCGCAAGCGCAATCCAAGGACGACCCTCATCATCAATCTCGACATCGATGAAGTCCCCAAACCCACCACATCGTACATTGCCACAATCAGAAGTGACATCCAATGGGTCATTTGGCTGGTTAACAGCCACAGTAGTGATGAGCGGATTCTCGACAAAAGCATCTGTCATGATGGCCATGTAACCGTTCCAACCAACTCCTCCAGACGTCGTGTTGTTCGCACTCACATCATTCACCTCTCCAATATAGCCTACCACCACACGCCCCTCTGCACCTGCGAAGATTGTTGGAAATCCAGTCTCTTTGACACCCGGGGCTGCAACCATCATCGGCTCACTCCAGGTGTTGCCTTGGTCCCGTGAGTATGCGTACCACGGCAGCTGGTCGTTACTAATCCAAGTAGCGTGGACATTACCCCCATCATCCACAGCTGTTGCAACCTCATGCGAGTGCCACCCTTGCTGCATCCCGACCTCTGTTGTTATGGTGTGTTCCGTCCAAGTGTAGCCTCCATCTAGAGAACGGTAGACAGCCGGTCCCTCGCAAGATGGATTTCCTCTGTATACTGCCCCATCTATACTCCCGGCTACATGTCCGTGAAGCCCCGAGCATTGAGGGAAACTGCTGCTAGGAAAACCAATTCTCTGTACATCCCACGACATGCCTCCATTTAGTGAGCGGGAGCACTGTGCTCCAGCTGCCGGGGAGCCTGTGTTGATACAATAGACGTAGATTACCTCATGGAATGCTGTTACACCAGGCGGAGGAGGCATCGAGGCTATACTCTGGTGATCCTGAGTCACATAGTAACCCTCTACGGGAAAAGGAGCGCTCCACGAGTCACCGTCATTGTCTGAATATTCAACGAACATTGCAGCAAGGGCGTGCATGTCGAACTTAACCAGCCTGTCAGTGAATTTGTCGACGTAGATGTAAGGGTCGTTGGAGTTGGGAGTCTGCCCAGAGTCCTCATCCACAGTCCCGAACGGCCCTACATCCTCCCATGTCTGTCCCTGGTCCTGAGAGCGGATGATGTGTGTACCATCACCGAGTCCGTTGTAGTTGGTGAAAAAGATGGCCCCCGAGGCGGTGATTCCAAGCGTCGGCTCGAAGGTGTCGAAACCAGTTCCATAGTAGGTGGCGTTGGTGAAGTACGGGGTGCTGTTCCCACTCAGGTTTGCGGTGATGTTCGCCGCAGACAAAGCAGCCGCATCGGTGGCATCCACGGCCCACGGGGCCGATACCGTTCCCGGATAGTGGTACCAAGTCGTGGTTGGAACAGCCTGTTCGAAGACGAACGGCCCATCCTCACCGACCACTTTTTCTTCTTCCTTCCACCAAAGACAACCACCTATGGTGGAACTCAGCATCAGCAGCACGAGCAGATGAGCCACTCTGGACACAGGCTGCGGTTGGTGGCCCCGTTGAAAACCAATCCCATATTTATTCAGAGATGATTAGGAGTTTTTCCGCTAAAATCTTCGTTCGAAGTCAGATTCTATGTACTTGACATCCTCTCCTTCTCAAGCAGGCCCGGCACCGACTCGAGCACCGACTCTCTGGCCGGCTTCCACGACATGCCCAACTCCCGCTCTGCCGGCGTTGCATCCCAGTAGAGCTTCCTCCTCAGATGCTGTCTTGCCCAAGACAGCGTAATCCGCTTGTCCATGAGCGGCCCGAAGACCAACGCAATCAGGTAGGGAACGGTGAATCTCGGGGTCTTGAGCTCGGGGTATTCATCCCTCAGCATCCTCGAGATTTCGGAGAACTGCATGTCCCCGCTCACCGTAAGGTACCTTCCGGCGTTCTGACCCATGGTCAGGGCCCTGACATGCGCCTCGGCGACATCTCGCACATCGACGATGTTGATCTGGATGGGAATAAGGACGGGCACCTTCCTCTGGACCAAGGCGTTCAGGAAAGACAGGGAGCCGCGCAGGTGAATTTTGCTCAGTGGAGGACCGAAGACGACACTCGGGTGAATCGTGACCATCCGGGGCTTCCCCTCACCACCATCCGAATGCCATTCCCTCACGACCCTCTCTGCCATTACCTTGGCCAGCCCGTACGGGTTGCCTTCTAGTGTGGCGTCATCAGCCCAGGTTTCGGTGGTCAACGTCTCCCCGTCCTTCCAAGTCATCGGCCTTATCGCCGCGGTCGAGGAGGTGTGGACGAACCTCTCGACTGTGCCCGCACCATCAATTGCCGAGACCACATTTTGGGTTCCTATCACACTCGGGTCAACGATTTGCCTTTGAGGATCCTTGGCACTAATCCTTACCGCGGCTGCGGTGTGTATCAGATCGGTGCACCCGGCAATCGCGGCATTCACTGAAGATACATCGAACAGGTCCATCTCTACTATCTCAAGGGACCCCCCCTCGGCTACTGGAAGCGCGTGAAGATGATCAACTCTGATGGGGTCCGATGAGTCTCGTACAGTCGCTCTTACATCTCTTCCCCGAGCGAGCAGGTTGGCGACGACATGGCTCCCGATGAAACCACTAGCACCAGTAACTGTAACCAATCCCTCGCTCACAATCTCGGCAGGGGCTGCCGTGGTTGAGGGTTTCTCCCCTAATGAGACAACTCGTCGACGGAGCCGACCACTAACGAAGGATTCTGTGGTGCACTTTCTAGGTCCTCCATTGTGGCCTCCCCACTGAGAACCAATATACCGTGGACTCCAGCTTTTTCTGCCATTTCCATATCGGTGTAGAGCCGGTCTCCAATCATGGCGCACTGCTCAGGGCGTAGGCCTAACGCCTCGACTTTGTGCAGTATCATCCCCGGATTTGGTTTACCACAAACGTGCTTTGGTCGCACACCCGTGGTCGCTTCGAACAGCTCCATGTAGGCCCCGGTGTCAGGAAGGCCGCCATCCGGCGAGGGGCAGACCGTGTCCGGGTGGCTAGCGACCATTGGAACTCCCCTGTGGAGATGCACCGAGGCTGTGCTAAGCTTTTCGTAAGTTATCTCGGTATCATATCCTAAAACAACATACTGAGGATTTTCAGAATTAGTAGATACACCCGCATCTTCGAGCATTTGCCGCATCCCCGAAGTACCGACGAGGTAAGTTTCTGAGACCTCATTAACACTCAGCCATGCGAGCAGATCATGAGTCGATAGTAGAATGTCTTCCGAGGCAGCGGGAACTCCCATACTCTGCAGCTTCTCGACGTACTGAGTGACAGACTTGCTTGAGTTGTTAGAGAGGAAGAACCTCTGAATCCCCCTCTCTTTCAATCTTAAGAGGAAGTCCAACGCCCCTTCTATCACATCGTCACCTAGGTACAGTGTCCCGTCAAGGTCGAGGAACACTGCCTCGATTCCCTCGAGAGTGCGTGGGATTTCCGTCATTACCTCACCTCATGGAAGTATTAGTGTCTTGAACATGAACCAGGGGCTCCAAAGTGCCTCCTGTGACTCCTTGCTGGCGATCATCTCAGACATCATCTTCCCAATCTCTTTCTTCTTTGACGCTTTCTTGATGAAGAAGTTGGTGAGCCGCTTCCACCTCATCAACTTCTGTAGTTTTGTGGAATTTGTCAACTCCTTCCCCAACTCACCCCACATGTCCTCCATGTACGCCACCGCTGCATCTTCGGGAAAACCGTCCGAGTGCTCCTCTTTGTCGAAGTGCCTACTCGTCATCTTGGCAGTCAACAAAGCGTTACCGATACCTTCTCCACTGAATGGATCAACCAGACTGGCCGCGTCTCCCACAGCCATAGCTCCGGCCATCGCCGCGCGCCTTGGTTGGAAGGAAGGCGCCTTCTTCCTCGGCGAGCCGAATGGGAGTTGCCACCCCTTCTGTGATTTAGGCACGAGAGTGGCGTTGGCAAATCGTTGTTTGAATCGAGGATGCTCTTCAATGACCCACTTCTGTATCTGCTTGAGGGATTTTTTCTTTCCCTTCTGCTTCCTTTGTTCTGAGATTAGCATGCCGATTCCGACATTTACTACTCCCTTCCGAACTGGGAACAGCCAGAAGTATCCGGGTAGAACCTCATCGATGAAGTGAATTTCGATTGGCCCCTCTGAATCTCCGAGGCCACCAACATCCTCCCAGTACTCGCGGTAGCCTCCGCAGAAGTGCTCATCATCCCGAAATGGTTCTTCGTGGACCTCGGCGATAGTGCGTGATACCGGGCAGTTGTAGCCGCCTGCTCCTATCGTCAAGGGAGCACTGAAGGCAAGCTCAGGATCCTCGGAGCGAACGCCTCCTGTCTTCCCTTTTACTCCTAATATCCTCGCTCCTTCACTCGCTCCATCAACAGTTACATCGTTGACAGAGAAGCCTTGTATCACCGAACCACCTGCTTCGAGTACTATTTCGGTAGCACGCTTGAACAGCATGTAGTCGAATTGAATTCTGGGTAGGGCATAGCCCGACAGCAACCCCTTTGCCTCATAGGTTTCCTTGGGCAACATCACCTTGACCGCTGAACCGTTGGTGCTACCGAAGAGAATGGAATCGACAACGTAGTGAGGAGTGGCTTCGATCATAGGGAGAACGCCGAGCTCCTCGACATGAGACAGTGATTTGCCCCCAACGGCGTCTCCGCACACTTTGTCCCGAGGCCAGACTCCTTTCTCGAGCATTAACACCCGGCAGCCGTTCATAGCATGGTAGGAGGCCGCTGCTGCGCCCCCAGGCCCTCCCCCTACTACAATTACATCAAACTTGGAACCGTCGTCTGGAGCTTTCCCTGTGTCGATAGGCTGTTCCCACTGTTCCACAGGCTCACCGTATCCGGGCTAAGGGACATCTTGCATTCAAACTATGCATCGGGTTGATTCGCAATCACCTCTTCGATGTGCTGTGAGCCATAATGAGCAGATCACTCCCCGGGGAAATGGATAGATGAGAAACACAGTCCTAACCGTCATATCAATTCTCATTCTCGCGATTTTTTCGGGCTGCCTCGGCGCCGATGATGCAGATTCTGACGGTATCGCCGATGCCGACGATAATTGCCTCAACACCCCCAACTCAGACCAGAGCGACCTCGATTCCGACGGTGCTGGCGATGCTTGCGATGAAGATGCTGACGGCGATGGCGTGAGCGGTTCCGACGATGCGTTCCCACTCGATTCCAGCGAGATCAGCGATGGAGATGGAGATGGAATCGGAGACATTACCGACACCGACCGAGATGGTGATGGCGTCGTCAACAACGAGGATGCATTCCCCGATGACTCAACCGAAACCACGGACACCGACGGCGACAGAGTAGGCAACAATGCTGACACCGATGATGATGGCGACGGAATCATCGACACAAACGATCCATTCCCATTGACGATTGCAACTTCACTATTCGAGTCCGGACCATATTCAGTTGGTACAAATGACTACAAATTCACTGGCTCGACCGGTCTAGAACTCACCGTTCAAGTTTGGTATCCGACATCTGACGAGTCTGACGAGGTGGTTATTTACGACTCTCTTTATCAGGGTGAATCGATGGACTCCGCTTCGATCGACTGCTCTGAAACCCACCCCGTTTTGATGTTCTCACACGGCAATAGGGCGTTGCGCTGGAACACCGAATTCCTCATGCATCGGCTCGTCTCTCATGGCTTCATAGTCGCTGCGCCCGATCACAAGTTCAACACATTATTTGACAACAACGAGGAAAAATACCCTGAATTGATTTTGCGAAGACCCATCGATATAATGGATGCGTTCGACTGGCTGGTTGACGAATCTGCAGCGGATGGGTTCTTCGAGAATTGTTTGGATGCTGATGCAGGATATGCAGTGGCCGGTCATTCGTTCGGAGGCTATACGACATTTGTTCTGGCCGGTGCGACGATTGACACAGACGACCTAACCGAGGCATGCGATCGAGGAATCGAAGAGGGCTGCGTAATCCGCGATGCTTGGTTGGACGAACACCCGAACGAGAAAATGGTCACGCTTCGGGATGACAGAATCTGGGCTGCAATCACCCTGGCTCCTTGGAATGGAGGAGTGCTAAAAGCTGGTCTTTCCGACATTGCCATCCCAACTCTTATTCTCACAGGAGATTCCGATGAAACGACAGATCTAGAACACGTTTCACAAATCGTCGAGGACATTGGCGAAATTGTCGATTTGGCTTTTGGAGTCCTCAACAATACCGGTCATTACCAATTCTCTCCGATAGGTTGTGACGCTTACCCCGAATATTGCGACGGCCAATTGGACAACCAGCAGGTCGCGAATATCACCAATCGTGCGGCGCTGGTTTTCCTCTCGCGACTGCTTGGCTGGCCCGACGCCGTTTTGCTGGAAATATCTGATTCAGAATTCATCGAATGGCAATGAATAGAGTCGAAAAAGTGCTGTCACCAAGAACCAACTCATTGAGGCAACAATCTCCATTCACTCGTATGGGATTACGCAGATAGTGGTAGGGGAGGCATCCAGCATACCCGGATTCTCCGATTGGGTTCAAGACTGAAAGCCCATCGTGGCCTATGGGCGTGCTTTCATTGCTGCATCCTGCCAAAGAGGTCCCTACTACATGGTGGAGCGCGACCGACCCCATGACCACCAGGCCAACCGCCAGGACCCTGTTGATTCTGATAGCCGGACTCTGGATATTCGGCACAGGCGACGCCATACTGATTGCTGCGGGAATTGGTAACACGCCCTGGACTGTACTGGCCGAGGGAATAGCACTAAACATCGATTGGTCAGTAGGTCAAGCCACTTTCCTTGTCAGCATCCTCGTACTACTCCTCTGGATCCCCTTGAAGGAGAAGCCCGGTATCGGTACAATCCTCAATGCAGTCATCATCTCTCTGGCGATTGAGGTGATGGTACCACTTCTTCCAGTCCCTGATTCACAGGTATTGGCTGTAGCACAGGTCCTTGTTGGCGTACTCCTGATTGGAATCGGCAGCGGCATCTATCTCACAGCCAATCTGGGACCGGGTCCGCGGGACGGATGGATGACCGGGTTGCAGAAGGCCTCCGGAATTCCCCTAGCAAGGGTCCGGGGCGGCATCGAAGTTTCTGTTCTAGTATTCGGGGTATTGCTAGGGGGGACGTTTAGGGAGGGCACTATCCTTTTCGCTATACTGATAGGACCTGTTGTTGCTATTTGCCTCAACCTAGCAGGGCGCTTCGGTAGTACGGGTGAGGTTCATGGCTGAAACCCATCTGGTCTGACCATGACGGGCCACGGCGTGATTCGACGCTATCGCGAGTTCCTACCGGTGTCTGAGGGAACCCACGCAGTCACGTTGAACGAAGGTGGCACCCCTCTCATCGAGACCTCAGGCATCGTCAGTGATATCGGAGGAGACTTCCGTCTCTTTGTCAAGAATGAAGGCCTCAACCCAACGGCTTCGTTCAAGGATCGGGGAATGACACTGGCCGTTACCAAGGCCGCAGAGCGTGGGGCCAGCATCGTGGTGTGTGCCAGCACTGGCAACACCAGTGCATCCGCTGCGGCCTATGCAGCCGCTGCTGGAATGACCTGTTTGGTCCTGATACCAGAAGGCAAAATCGCCTATGGAAAGATGGCCCAGGCGCTAATTCATGGAGCCCAGACCATTGAGGTTAGGGGGAACTTCGACGATGCCCTCGAAATCGTTAGGAGGCTAGGCGAGAGGGATGAGATTGAGGTGGTGAACAGCATCAACCCATTCCGCATACAGGGGCAGAAAACGGCGGCGTTTGAGGTCTGCGACACTCTTGGAGATGCCCCTGATATGCACTTCCTACCAGTGGGCAATGCCGGCAACATCACCGCCTATTGGTTAGGCTACAATGAGTATCTCGAAGCCGGGAGAAGCAGAGGGTTGCCTCGAATGATGGGATGGCAGGCAGAGGGCGCCGCTCCGATTGTACGCGGCGCCCCTGTAGAGAACCCTGAGACCATCGCCACCGCGATACGCATCGGCAATCCAGCAAGTTGGGAACACGCGGTCAAGGCAGCCACGGAGTCATCGGGAGCAATTGACATGGTGAGTGACGATGAGATACTGGATGCTCAAAGGCTTCTGGCTCGCTCCGCCGGGATATTTGTGGAGCCTGCTTCCGCTGCCGGCTTCGCCGGCCTTCTGAAGTGCCATACTGCTGGTAACATCCCTAAAGGGAGCACAGTAGTTGTCACCGTGACCGGTCACGGCTTGAAAGACCCTAGAGTAGCGGTTGAGAACTCTCTCGCTGAATCGACCGTGGTTGACGCCGATTTGGATTCGGTGCTAGCAGCTATCGGGCTGGATTAGCTAAGGGCCCTTGCCTCTCCATCAAAGTTGTAGAACGAGACCAGAGTCTGAGTGTGCCCCACTCCCTGTACTGCTGAGAGACCGTCGAGAATTGAGTCACCAAGGTCCTCCATGTTCTTCGCTAGGACCTCGATGATGAAATCCCACTGCCCGGTGACTATGTGGCATCCGACGACGAATGGCATGCTACAGATCTCCTGAGCCACATCCCGCCTGTCGGTCTCCCCCCTCTCCCCAGCCCAGTTGGCGAGGATGAAGGCATGCAGACTCCACCCAAGCTCCTCCTTTCCAAGTTCCACCGTGAAGCGCCGCACGACCCCCCTCTCTTGCAGCCTCCTTATTCTATCGTGTACAGTAACCCTAGGCATTCCTAAAGTGTCGGCTATAGCCTGTGTACTGGCTCGCGAATCTTCCTTCAACATACCAACTATGCTTGCATCCTTGGCGTCCAATTCTGAGGTAGGCATGAGTTTGGGAAGTGACGGTGAGAAATAAATTATTCCGACATTTAGTCGGATTATCTATGTATTTATGATTATTATTCGACATTTTATGAATTTTACCGGCATATAGTTGATGACACTATCGCTGCTCGGAGTTCCATGAGCGACAAGTATTCCGACAGAAGATTCGCAACGCGGGCGATATGGTCAGGCACCCAGAATATCGAGGGAGCCGCCTCCTCCCCTATCTTCCTGACCTCGACCTACCGCCTGACCGATGAGCGCTATCAGGGTTGGGCCAATGGGGCCCAACACACAGCACTGTATAGCCGCCTCTCAAGCATCAATTCCGAGGGGGTGGCACAGAAGGTCGCCGCTCTTGAGGGCGCTGAGGATGGGGAAACATTCGCGAGTGGGATGTCAGCAGTCACAACGACACTACTCGCTCTTCTTTCTAAGGGCGACCACATAGTGGCGAGCCCTGATTGCTATGGCGGGACATACGGATTCATGATCGATGATCTACCGAGATTCGGGATCGAGGTATCAATGGCTGATATCAGGGACCCTTCATCCTATGAGGCGGCTATCCAAGAGAACACTAAGATCCTGTATGTAGAGACTCTGACCAACCCCGTTCTCAAGGTGTGCGACCTAGAGGCAATGGCTGCGGTTGCCAAGAAACACGACCTCATCGCCATCGTTGACAACACATTCGCAACCCCTTGGGCATGCAATCCCATATCAATGGGCTTCGATCTAGTCATTCACTCAGGGACCAAGTACCTCGGAGGTCACTCGGACTTGATAGCCGGAATCGTAGTCGGAAGCAAGGACCTAGTAGCAGAGATATTTCCCAAGAAGGTGCATCTAGGAGGTGCCGCCGATCCACATATGTGTTACCTGCTTGAGAGGGGGATGAGTACACTCCACGCTAGGATGCCCATTCACTCAGCCAATTCCGCCGAGCTCGCGAGGAGACTGGAGGCGCATCCTATGATCGAGAGCGTCAACCACACTTCTCTTCCCAGTTACGTCGACTACGAGGTGGCACAGAGGATTATGCCTAGAGGAAGCGGCATGCTGTCTTACGTCATCAAGGGAGGCGACGATGCCGCCCTGCGTTTCATGAGGGCGCTCGAACTCGTATTCGAGGCCACCAGCCTTGGTGGGACCCAGAGCCTCGTCGAGTGCCCGTTCAACTCCAGCCACATGTTCGTGCCCGAAGAGGTGCGCAGGGAGGCAGGAGTAGTCCCGGGGTTTGTTAGGATGAGCGTCGGGATAGAGGATGTCGAGGACCTGTGGGACGATATACAGCAAGCCCTAGAAACCATCGATTGAGGCGTCCTCATGGACATTGATTTACTGATTGCCACACTTGTTTTCATCATCCCGATGTGTTTTTCTCCGGGCCCGAATAATGTATTATGCGCTGCTCATGGATCCCAACATGGTCTACGGGCAACACTCCCTCTGATTGCTGGTATGGCAATCGGCTGGTCGACACTTGGTTTGTTCGTCGGTGGTGCTACAGTGTTTATCGAAGAGAACAAGTCATACTTCAACTTCCTAACATATCTTGGCGCGGCCTACATTGCCTATCTCGCATTCCAGGTGGCTACGGCTTCCCCGATATCGGAAGAAGTTCAGGAGAGCGAACGTCTTGGTACCATTACAGGTATTGTACTACAAGTTGTTAATGGGAAGGCTTGGATTCACTTCCTAGTTCTAATGACAGCCTTCGGCTCTCTCTTTGGAACTGGTTTTGAGGCCAAGGCCTTACTTGTTTTACTGAATCTTCTCTGCGGCTTGCCCGCAGTAGTGTCCTGGGCCGCCTTCGGCACTCTACTGAAGAGGACCTTCAGTAGTCCCGAATCTGCGAAAAATCTCAATCGCTTGATGGGGGCATCGCTGTTCGCTGTTGCAATTTGGATAACTCTCTCGCACTGATTAGGGCAGATCGCCCGAACCGCTAGCCTCTGAAAGCCACTTCATCGCCGCTTCGTAGTCTTGTACCGCATCCTTGTTGTCGTTGAGTAACAGGTCCTCAGCGGCATCCCACAATGACCGTAGAGCCGGGACCCAATCACCCCCTTTGTCTCGGCTGGCTTCGTCGAAGCGCCAGGCATCTGATTCGGTTCTATCGTGTACATTGAGCCAAGCCCAACCCATCGCCATCTCCAATCCTTTCCCTTTCCGTGCCTTGGAGACGGTGGAAGCAACCCCGCTGTCGACGGCCTGCCTAATCAGGTTGTCAACGAAGTTCAGTGGGCTAGGTAGAGAGTCGGCTTCCCACGGCAGTCTCTCCAGTCGCATGGCCGTGGACCTGCTGTCACCGAGTTCGCGGAGGAATGCCCCAAAGCCCTGCTTACGCTTCTCTTGCTTGCTTAGAACTGCCTCAGCATCTTCTCCCATCATCCCATAGATTCCCTCGAGTATGGTGAGACCGTGCTCTGGCCAGAGTGCGACAAGATTGGGGTGGCAGGCGTAGTCCTCGAAGCGGACCACATCATCCTCGATTTCAAGGACCAATCCATCGGTCCTGACGTGAATTCCCGTTTCCAGTGAGTCTAGGATGCAGGCCAACGCAGCTCTTTCCTCTGCGGCTCCCGACATGTGCTCTAGAAAATCCCCCCGTGCTTCCTCTGAAAACCAGTGGGTTCCGACCACAAAACCGTCGTTGATGGAGTTCAGTATACTAGTTCTGCAGGATCTCGCAAGAAGGGAATCATCGAGTGCCAGCCCAAGCCAAGCCTCGAGAACCTCCTCAAGCCGCTCGACCCCCTCTGCGGGCAAATCTCTGTCTTCCGGCCATCCCTCCGGCCTCCACATCCACTCGACGTTGGATACGTCCCTAAGGCGGGGCGGCATCATCCCCATCGCCACGCTTTGGGCGAACTGCACCTCGGACTTTGCTAGAGCAGCCTGAGAAAGGCCTACTACAGCCCCTCCGCTGAACTCCATACGCAGCCAACCGGCCTCGGTCAATTCGCCATCCGCGACTGTGTGCTCATCAAGGCCCCTGCTCCATTTGACCTGGTCACCACTCAACTCGATTGAAGCGTTATCAAGGCTCCAATCCACCCATTCAGCTGGAGGAGAGGGGGTATTCCCAGTGAATACGAAACCACCGTCCCATGAGAAGAACCATTGTCCTGACTTGGCGTGTTCGTCCCAGACTAGCAGACGTAACTTTGGATGAGTGTGATTCTGAATTCCTGCGAGATGGCTTTGTTTGCCACTGCCTCTGCGGATGTAACTGGCGACCCCGAACAGGGGATTCTTGAATACCGCGACGGTGGACCGATCTTCCTCCGTTGCGGCAAGCAGACTACCAGCCAACGCACAGCACACGGAGTCACCCCCTTTCTTCGTCATCCTCTTGCGCAGCCATCTGGGGTCGTTACGTTTCGAGGCTACTTGGGAGAGTTCTTTGAGCGTCTTCGCCATCTTGTCCTTCGAGAAAAACGACCCGTCCAGTTCCCCCCTTATTTCCGGCACGAAGATCTCAGGGTCGTCCATGAGTTCCTCGAGGTTCCTGTCGAGTCGGTGCTGAATCTCCTTCGAGGCTTGTTTTATCCCTCGCACACGAATCTTCTTGCGACGATTCTTGTCGCCAGGGAAGCTGACTTCTGCAGGGGGTTTCGCCATCTCTCTCGCCCCTTCCAAGTAAAGCTCCTGTTTGAGTCCGTCGTCTAATTGGGGAGCCTGCGGCGCTCGAAGGCAGATTCCTCCATGCCGTTGAACCCGGCTGGGAGTATGAACGCGTGCACATATCCCATGCCAATTTTCGAAAGTTCCCCAAGAGTGCCCGAGACAACCTGTTCTTTCTCGGTGCCAAGGTCGCTCAGCAACATCCCAATCCAATTTCTGATGGGTTGGTCGAGCGACGACGAGACACTCTCGGTTCGCTCACCCATTCTCTCGAGTAAGGATACGGCCTCGCTGGGCACCATCGGCCGCGGTGTTTCCAAACCCATTCCTGTTGGATCGAGGTCGAGCAACACCAGAGTATGAAGCCCATATTCCTTGTTTTTGCATATCATTTCCAGCGGGGATGTCGGCAGGTAGTCCCCGGCCGAGAATGGGATGGTGACCTGCCGTCCGAATCGGTATGACTGCAATCCAGAAAGCGAGACTGCAAGGGCAGTGGCAGTTAGGCCGGGTATCACATGGAAATCAATCCCTTCCTCAGCGCATCGCTCCTCCAGATCTATGTGTGTGGTCGCCTGCATGGGGTCGCCGACAATCAGAAGGGCCACTGGCTGCTTGCTAGCTAACTCGAGCAGTTTATCGGGCTTCTCTACCCCATTTCGCATCAGTCTCTCCCAACTACCTACGACCGATTCCAAACGCTCCTCTTCGCTAGGTGGTAGCACCGCAGTGTAACCCTCTAGGAATCTCTTGGAGCACTCTCTAGCAACACTCCTAGCCCGCTCGGTCATGTGGTCGAGGTCCCCCGGTCCGATGCCAATCAGCCAAAGTCCGGGCCCTCCCCCTCTATCCGTCATGGTGAAGCGGGCTGCCCCGCTGCCCATCATGAACGTGATGCGCCATATCTCAGTGCCCAATCGCCAGGTAGAGCAGGCCTTGGGCCTGATTCGCGAGCACGACCTGCTCGCTCCCGCCATGCATGTGTTCCCGACGGAGGATGGCGATTCTAGGCTCATCCCTCTGGACCTCGGTGCTTCTCCGTCTCTCCCCGAGGGCCTAGCGAAATTCGAAGTCGTGGAGCACGAGGGCAAACCTGATGAGAGGACCGACAGTGATTGGTGGGGGTATCTGAGAGCGTTAATTGGTGAAGATACGGTTGACCAACACGGCGAGGCCTGGCCGTCCTCGCACGAGTTCTTCGGTGACATGATGATTGTGAGGCTGGATGATGAGGTTGCCCACTACTCACAACAGATTGCCTCTGCCAAGCTCCAATCACACCCTCACATCAGGCTGGTGCTGTCTGACCGAGGGGTACTGGGTGAACTCAGAATCCGGGATCTGACTCCCATCGGCGCGAGACGCGGCGACGAGATAATCTTGGAGAACATCCCTGATGACCTTACAATCACCAGAGTAATGATCAGGGAATCTGGAAGAAGCATTCTATGCGACCCCACTCGGGCGTACTTCTCTACCAAGCTGCAGACGGAAAGACTCGAGACATTGGCCCTCGCCAAGGAGTTGCGCTCCTTGCTCGGTCGCCCTCTGCGGGTATGCGACCCGTTCTGCGGCGTCGGTCCGGCCCTCGCCACACTTCTCGGCGAACCTGATCTAGTGGGCGAAGCACTTGCATCAGACCTCAATCCTGATGCCGTCGAGATGTTGTTCGACAACCTGCGTCGATGGGACAACAGGGACTATCCAAGTGATTCTATCCCTCTCTCTCAGATTCACCCCGACAGACTCGTTGGGGTGGCTGACGCCACTTCCTTGCCCTCAAATCCAAAGTTCTCTGGAAGCTGGGACTTACTACTGGTCAACTTACCACACCGAACCATCGAACTCCTCCCCTCCCTTGTCCCGCTGTTGGACACTCGATTCCCGAGCTTAATCAGAGGCAGGGTGATAGTAGCAGAATCAGAAATTGCCGCCGCTAACGCCGCTATCCGCTCCGCCCTCCCAAATCGTCTAGAGGGCGCGCCTGAGCCCGTGTTGAGAATCAAGCGCGACTACAGCTCCACATTGCGACTTTGCTCCTTCGAGGCATGGATGGCCATAACTTCTGAGGGTGAATAGTATGGCAACTCGATTGGGATGCGCCTTCCTAACTCTCATCTTACTCACTTCGACTCTAACGGGGTGTTTTGGCTTCGATGACGAATTACAAGAAGAGCCAGAGTACGAGCACTGGCTCCCAGACGTCGAGGACCGATCTAACAAGTTCTATCAGGACGACGATGTGTTTAGCCGAGTCTCATGGAACGGCTCATTTGGTGTCGACACAGTCCGCTCAATCTATGTCCCCGTACCAGCCATTACAGCAAGTGATGGCGGGGCTGGAGTCACCGGAGGAGCAGAAGTCCACATGGGTCTGTGGCTTCCCGTTATCGAAGGGTGCGACATGGACGCCACAGAGTTACCCGAAGAGTGCCGCGTCCCTGTTATTGCTGAGATTGGGCCGTACTACGATGATGGCGATGTCGATGCTCTGACCCCAGCAGACAGACTCGGTCGTTTCCTAATAGAGAACTTCGTGCCGCATGGCTTCGGGGTCGCTCAGGTGTCAGTGTTTGGCACTGGAGAGTCAAATCATTGCATGGATCTCATGGGTCTCGATGAGCAGGAAGGGATTCATGCTGCCGTGGAGTTTCTCGGAGACGCGCCCTTCTCGAACGGTAATGTCGGCGTAATCGGAAAATCGTATGACGGCTCCACACCGTGGGAAGCAGCGGCGATGGGTTCGGATCATCTGAAGACCATTGTGCCAATGTCCGGATTAATTGGCGTCCACGACCTGATGTGGCGCAATGGCAGCATGGAGGCGCGCGGTGCCATCATGCACAACGGCGTCTACGGCAGCTTCGGTTTGGATGGCGATCTGGAGGATGCCCAGAATGCTTGTGAGGGGTATTTCGAGGGATACTACGCAGGAGTGGGGGCGTATCTGACCGGCGACAATCTCGCGTGGACCGGCAGCGACTACTGGGAAGAGCGCCACTTCCTGACTAGGGCTCTGCAGAATTACAACGGCTCTGTGTACATCATCCACGGTCTGCAGGATTGGAACGTCGACCCTCACATGGCTTTCCCAGTACACAATACTCTTCTTGAGGCTGGCTTTGATGTCAAGGGCCTCTACGGGCAATGGGGCCACGACTATCCTGACCGCAGAAGCGGCCACGAGGGCCTGAACACCGGCAGGGGAGCCGAGGCATTCCCGTATACACTGCGTTGGGATTGGGCTGATGATATGCTGGAGTGGTTCAATTTCTATCTCAAGGACAAGGGGCCACAGCCCAGACTGATTGCCGAGGTTCAGGATAACATGGGGGGGTGGAGGGTTGAACCCAACTATCCTCCTCCGGAGCAAGAGTGGATTTACTTCGATATGGACTCCTGTTCGATAGGTGGCAGCAACACAATTACACCGACTTCCAGTCTGATTGTTGAGTGCCCCGAGTTCGATGTTGAGACTCGCATTGTCGGAACCCCGACTTTCCACGTCGAGGCCACAATATCTCTCTTCGCAACCAGCGGTCATCTCTTTGTGGAAATGGTCCAAGCAAGCAGTGGTATGCATCTAGGGCATGCCGTGATGGACCTGAGATTCCATGCAGGAGGTAGTGATGGTGAGATATTGACTCCAGGAGAGACGGTAATCGCAAAAATGGAATTCTTCGGAATGGATGTAATAATCCCCTCCGGTGATGCCATCAACCTAATTATCACTCAAACTGGTGAGGATTATGTTCCAAGCCCAGTCTCGGTGATGCCTGTAACCCTAAATCTCGACTCTTCGAGTCTCTTGGGATTGTCCACAGTAATCCGTGACTGCACGAACCTCTTCCTACCACCCATGCACCCCCCATATCCACAGTGCTCCTTTGAGGCATGAATGGCCCCAACGCCGTAGACAGATTTATTTCGCCTCCTTCGATGAACCACCATGATCGCTAACCTGATTGGTGAACTAATTTGTTCCGGGTTGTGCCACGCACTATTCGCCGGGGTCGCAGGCGATTCTGCTGTGAAAAACGCTCAAAAACCATCCGCCGAATTGAGAACTTCAGCTCCAACAGGCAAGATAACTTCAGCTCCAACTGGCAACCGGAGTAAGCGACTTATCGAGAACCGAGACGCACTCCGCAATTGTTCGCTCGATGGCTGCTTTGCATTGACTTTCAGATCATCCGACTATTGCTGGAGGCATCAGGATGACACCCCATCAGACCCAGAACCAGAGCCCGAGCCAGAAACCAACTGGTGGGAACACGAATCGGGTGAATGATTGGCGCCCCGACCGGGATTTGAACCCGGGTCGCAGCCTCGACAGGGCTGCATGATAGGCCACTACACCATCAGGGCAGAGGCCCTTCGACAAGGCCACTCTTTTTCAATCTTTGATAGGGTATTGTTCATCACCCGTCCCCACTGGGGTTCGTCATGGGCGAGCATCCTCTTGTCATTGATGTCATCGACAATGGTGGTCAGTGGACTCACCGTGAGTGGCGCATGCTGCGCTACCTAGGTGTTGACACCCAGATTATTCCCAATGACACACCCGTCGAGAAGCTCCGGCCAGTGGACGGTCTTATTCTATCAGGTGGGGCAGCCCGCGTAGGTCTCACCGGGGAACTAGGTAACTGTGGAGGTTTCCTTGGCCTGGATATCCCCATCCTCGGAATCTGCGCTGGCCACCAGTTCATGGCAGGTTTCTACGGTGGCAGCGCCGCCGAGGCGCCAAAACCTGAGTTCGGCGCTGCTTCCATCTCCCTCGTTGGTGGTGGTGGCGCACTTTTTGAGGGAACTCCTGACGAACAGACGGTCTGGGAAAGTCACAACGACGAGGTCACAGAGGCACCCCCTGGCTTCGTGATTACTGCGCACAGCGAGTCCTGTGGAGTGCAGGGTATGCAGAACGAATCTGGAGATCGATTTGGACTTCAATTTCACCCCGAAGTAAACGACTCAGAGTATGGCGCAAGGATTTTCGAGAATTTTGTAGGGGTGTGCGAACAGGCCCGCAGGGCCCGGTGAGGCAGAGGACAGATTGAAGAAGGCCCGGCAGGTCGCCGGCTCGATGTCCAACGAAGCAGAACGTCTCGTGCTCCACAAGTGCAGGAACTGCAATCGCACCGATCGAAGGGCTTGGAGCCCTGCTGAGCTGCCCAAGTGCACTCACTGTGAATCGACTATGGATCCACTTGAGATCCGCTACAAGTGCCTGCGGTGTGGTCACCTAACATGGACTGAGGCAGGCACCGCTGGAAAGTCCTGCCGCAAGTGTGGATATCGGGTCTTCGTCAAACCCCGTAAGGAAGGACGCCACAAGACCCTGAAGGCCGAGTGAGCAGCGCGGTCTTCAAGTCCCGCCAATCCGACGACCTCCCGTGACGGGCTGGCTGAATACCCACGCACCTCGGACATTCGAGCAGTTGGCCGTGCCCGACAAGGCGCGTCAGGCACTGCTCTCAGTCAGCCTCTCCCCCGAACCACCGCACTTGCTGATAACCGGCCCGGCGGGTGTGGGCAAGACGGCAGCATGGCGATTGGTTGCCCGCCAGATTCTCGGGCGAGGGTGGCGCTCCACGACACACGTACTACAGGCCCGCGACCTTGTCAGGCAACGCGGCGCCATGAGCACATTCGAGAACTTTCTCAGGCCCGGTGGTACTGGTTCTAGTGACACCCTAGCTGGAAGACTCAGTTTAGATGCCTTTGACAGAGGGATTTCAACCGGCTCACCGAACGATGTTGCCCCTGCTGGCAGGGAAATCGAAATCATTCCCGGTGTCCTGCCCGTGAGTCGACTCATCGTCCTCGAGGACGCTGATTACCTCGGCTCAATCAGACAGGCCTACTTGCGCAGGATGATGGAGACTGTTGGAAACGCCTCTAGGTTCGTCCTTGTGGCAAGAGCCCCCTCGAGGATTATCGACGCGTTGCGCTCTCGAACTCAGATGATCCGAATTCCGGCGACTGAGCGTGGGACAATGCTGTCTACTATGCACTCCGTCACCGAATCAGAGGGTGTGGAGACCGTAAATGAGGTACTTGAGGACATTGCTTACATCTCGAGGGGTAACCTCAGGAAGGCTCTGTTCACCTTGGAGATGCTGCATTTGAGAGATCTCGCACAAGATCGCTCGGCGGTTCATACTCTAGTCCAGTCAACCACCCTACAGTCCGGCAGACACCTGATGGAACTTGCTTTGAGAGGGAGAGTGGTCGAGTGGAGGTGGGAGAATCAGAGAGGCCGCAAGAAGAAGGTGCTGGCAGGGGCATTGGCCGAAATCGACCGCATGATGAATGACCACGGAATGGACTCCGACGACGTAGTCCACCAACTCCACGACGTTCTGGTCGGTCGTAGACTCTCTCTCCCCGATCCACTCCGTGAGCAGCTGCTAGGGGCATTGGCCGACTGTGACACCCAGCTCAATCGCTCAATGCATGCACGAATTCCCTTCGAGAATTTCCTTCACAAAGTTGCCAGAGCCGGAAGGGACCACGGTCTCGCTTTCGGTTGATGGAATGGCGGGCGATACAGGATTTGAACCCGTGTTCTCGGCTTAGGAGGCCAAGGTGATATCCAGACTACACTAATCGCCCGGCTCTGCGACAGCACTCTCCCCAAGAAAGGTAACGTTCGCAGAATCACCCTCCTTCGATAGCAATAGCGCCGATGCCATCAAGCATCCTGCGTCCTCCGAAGTTCCATGGAGGCACCTATCCCGAAGCTGCCGACACCGTATTCGGATTCGAGCAAGTTCGGCGCCTCGAACCAGCGAGCACTCTCTCGCAGCGTGTCAGCCAGAGATACCGGGAGGCGCTTCTGGACTCGCGTCTCTGGGTCCGCCCAGACCCCTTTGATTCGCCAAACCCTCTCTTTGGTAGCCCCTATCTGCGCCGGCCTGCTGTTGGTGAAGTGGGATTTCGCCTCCTACGATGCGGCCATCGGAGCATATATTCTCCTTGCTGTGCTGTTAATCCCCACCAATCTCGCGGCAACCTTCGCGGGGATGTCCGCGCGCGACCGACTCAAGTTGCGAGATGGAGGCCAGAGATCGATGGATGCCTATCCAGGTGTGGAGCGAATTCTCAACACCTTGGGTGAGAGATCCTTGAGGGAGAGAATACGCCTCCTCTCAGCAGCACTCGGTGCGGTGGCACTGATTGCAGTGAGGAACCTCGAGACGGGCAATACTCTCGGGACGTTGCTCCTGGGCGCTTCGATGGCTCTGGGGGCACTGTGCTTCCTCAACTCATTAATGTTGGACGACTCGATTCCCATGCGCTCCAATTCATTTCCCTTGCTCTCCCTGCATGCCCCGACTCTGCATGACAGCACTTTGAACAGGCCGTTGTCCGACCTTATGGTCGCACATCTCGATCCAGAGACCGCGGCAGCGTGGGATGATTGGAAAATCTCCATAATGGATAGTGTGAGGGGCAATCAGACCCCCGATTCGGCCGTAGAACACCTTCTGCGTGCAGTGTATCTCAATGAGCAGGGACTGCTCGACGATGCTAGATTGATGACCGAGGCGAAGCGTGTTTTCAAGGTGTCAGCAATTGACAGTTTGATTGACAAATCGAACAAGTTTGACCTGAAATCACTACGGACCCTGTTGGCGCACACCAAGGCTTGGGAACCGGGGCTGTTCAGGTTGATTGACAGGCTGCAGGATTCGGCCATCAGAGGTGACCACTCGATGAATGAGATGCCTTGGAGACTGGATCTCGACCTGCCCCCCCGCTGCTCTCAGGGTCAGGCCGACCTGTTCGTCATGCTGCACAACAACACCGGAGCTACTACTAATGTCAAGGTCGATATTGTGGTGGCTGAAGGGGAACCGGCTCTGCAGACAATTAGAGTCGAGGCCAGAGCCTCCCGTCGTATTGACAAGGCAAGAGCCATGGATCAGGTCGATTCACTGGGGTGTCTGCTGGATGACGCCACCGTACTCTGGATTGGTCTTGCGTGGCCGGACTCCAAACTAGGATCGCATCCAGTACAGGTCACCTTGAGGGGAGAGCACGGGAAAACACTCTCCTCAGTTGTGGTGCAGACCACGCTGTCGTCAAAGGCGCAGCAGGAGAGCGCAGGCCAGCGAATGTCCGACGCAGCCTCGGCTGTTCGCAGACTGGCTCTCTCCATAGCCGATTGAGGTCTTTGCGGGACGGAGTCCCGAGCGTCACGTTCATGGCACTATTGTGATTGCGACCAACGGAGTGAACATGGAGTCGTGGGACATCGTCGTCATCGGCAGCGGCCCCGCGGCCCTGCGAGCAGCCATCGCTTCTGCCGACGCTGGCACAATCCCTCTGGTGATTGACTCCTCAGGTGTCGGTTCAGCATCCGGTGCAGCCCCTCTGTCAGGCTTGGCTGCCTCGATAGACGAACTTGACTCCACCGCACATCGTAACGATACGGTTACAGCTGGCGGCGAGTCAACTAACAAGGTTGCAGCAGCCCGATTCTGTGGTGAGGCAGTCTCAGTCATTGCTGAACTTGAGAGATGGGGATTGGTTCTGCGTCGCAGAGAGGGAGGGCTCCCTCACACCTCAGAGGCACCGGGCCACAGCAGGGCTCGTCTGACAGGTTGCGGAGACAGCACAGCCAGAGAGGTGACTCGTATTCTCGAAGAGCAGGCCATCAAGAGAGGCATCCCTCGCCGCTCGGACCTAGTTCCCCTTTCTCTGGTGATGGACAATCAGCAGGTTCGTGGTGTTGTGATGCTGGATCTATTGACTGGAGGGATATCCGCGATTCAATCAAAAGCAATCATTCTGGCCACAGAAGGCCACCAGGGAATATGGTCCTCTCCTTCGAATGGAGCGGGTATCGGGGCCGCCCTCGCTGTCTCTGCAGGCGTAGGTCTGTCCGGCATGGCAAATTCTCCTCGGCACCCACTCACAATCCGTGGCACGGACATGCACCTCCCCATCGATCTGCTGGGTGCTGGAGGTAGACTGCGCAAGGAGAGCGGAGAGGACGTCGAGCCCGAGACAATCCTCAACGGTGAAGGATGCGTCCTCGACCTACGATCACTCGATGCAGCAGCATCTCCGTGGTTCGCTCAGACCACTAGAAGGGTGAGGGAGAGGGCAGGCTTGGATATAACCACCGAAGTCATTCCCCTGATGCCAAGCGTCGCCGCAACTACTGGAGGCGCTCCTGTGGATGAAAGTGGCAGAGTAACCTTCGAGGATGGTAATATGTGGTTCACAGGTCTTTATGCGGCTGGGCGCTCAGCCAACACTGGAATGCACGGAGCGGGTATGCTGCCCGGGAACCAGTTGCTTGAGGACCTAGTGAGTGGAAATAGTGCCGGAGAGCACGCTGGAGTCTGGGCTTCGGACACATCGTTCGGCTCTTCCTCTCAGGTGGAGGAAGCGATTCAGATCGAACGAGCCAGAGTGACGTCCCTGATGAGAACCACTGGCGAGTCAGTAGGACGATTCTCAACCACCATGTCGTCAATCATGGGCAATCTCAACGGCAGTCGCGATGAGAAAGTCCTCGAAGCAGCCGCAACCGGCCTCGCTGGGTTGCGAGAGATGGGAATCGGGGTCACAGATTCTTCCATAGTGATGAACACCGAATTGGTCACTGCGATTCATCTCCAGGGCATGATTGCTCTGGCTGAGGCGATAATCGTCCCAGAGGGATAGCATGGACGAATCCGATCCGAGCATTTTCACACTCATCATTCAAGGAAACATTCCCTGCCATAAGGTGTACGAGGACGAACACGTATTTTCCTTTCTTGACATTAATCCATGCAGCATCGGGCACACCTTAGTTGTCCCCAAGGAGCAGAGCGCCACACTGGACGGACTATCGGAAGAGGCATCTGCTGCAGTCGGAAGAGTTCTTCCAAGAATATCTAGGGCTGTCCTTGCAGCCTCAGGGGCCAGTGATTTCAACGTCCTGCAGAACAATGGCGAGGCCGCATTCCAATCAGTCTTCCACGTTCACTTCCATATCATCCCCAAACACGATGACGGCAGCGGCCTGACCTGGCCATTCGCTACCACACAACTCGATCCCGGTGAGGGCGCAATACTTGCCGAGCGCATCCGCAACCATCTGAAATGACCCGGTGCGTTCTCAACCACCAGCCCTGTGGGTATGCCATGGCTAATTCCGAGAATGCGCCCGACGAGCTCCCGGGGTTGTCGAGCAGCGCTACTAGGATCAATGTCAGGAAACTCGAAAGTCTGCCCTGGGATCACAGCGGCAAGCATCCTGGAAATCGACCTTTTTGGGAGGTCATCCGGCGGGCCGTTGACATAGCCTGGTCCTACATCATCAGGCACTCGGAGATGGACAGCCCATCCGAGGTGGAGGGTGGCTCAGTGTATGCTTCTACGCACCTCAATGGCCTCATTGACCCGCTGGCAATCATGAAATCACAGGACAGGCGTATCATCGCCATCGGTAGGCACGACATCATGACCATGCCTGTGATAGGCTGGATCACACGCCGAATCGGCTCGCAGCCAGTGATCAGGAGAGCAGAACTGGAGAGAGGAGTTAGTAATCCTGAGTTTGCGAAGAGGATTAACAAGAGGAGTATGCTGACCATGGCCAACTGCATCGCCTCAGGTCACGCGGCGATTGTGATGCCCGAGGGCAAGTCCCATCAGGACACCAAGATGCATGCTCTCAGGACCGGCGCCCTCCGATTCACCCTCAATGCTTCCAGCATTGCGCATGAGAGAGGGTTGCCTCAGCCTGTGATTCAGCCTGTAGGTCTGCATTTCAGATGCCACTACTGGTTCCGCACCGACGTCTTCGTAGAGTTTGGTGAACCAATCACCATACCACTGCTCGATGACCCCCAACATCACACAAATCTCGCTGGAGGGGAATGGATTGAACCACCCGCAGAACAAGTTATCCCCCTCCGCGACGAATTGTATGAAAGCCTGACCCATATCACCCCAAATGCTCCAGATTGGAAGACATACAGGGCATGGCATCTACTGGGCCACCTGAGAGCGAATTCATCCACTTCCCCTCTCAGCTCGCTGAAGCAGGAGGTACTAGCAGCCCGTGATATCAGAGAACAGCTCATTCTTATTGAGAACACCAGTTCTCTTGTCGAGGACGCCATGGAGGCCGCAGATATACTGCACTCGGTAGGCCTAGACGCCCGTACGCTAGATGTGAGAGGACGAATCAAGAGTGAATCCAGACTGATCAGCGGGGCACTGGGGGTTCTGGCCATGCTTCTCTCCGCCCCTATCACCATCCCGACGACCGGTCTGCAGGCGCTCGTTGGGTGGTACGCGGGTGACCACACGGACGAAGGAATCGACGCTAGGACTACACACCATATGATAGCAGCAATCTTCTCTCCTCTTTTCTTCTGGCCATTAATCTCCCTCGCATTACTCTACTCTCTCTGCGGTGCTACCGCCCTGCTCCCGGTCTATCTTGCAGTATCTCTCCCTATCATCCATATGTCGAACCTAGTTTTCCTCTGGGGCTATGATATGTTGACTGATTTCGGCGACGCCCGAAGAAGAAGGAGACTGGCTTCCTCAGCAACTGGCGGTCGTTTGGAGGAACTTGTGGAGCAACTGGTTCCCCGACTCGGCGTTCTCAAATAGGACGGGCACCCCAATCCCCTCATGAACTCCCACGAGGCCGGCGACAGGGTGCGCAAGTGGCTGCAGAGCGAGCGCCTCGAAGCCCGAGACGTAGTCGACCAGCAGGCCATGCTCCACTTGCATGTCCGGTACCCTCCAACGAAGCAGGGTCACGTGTTCAACGTCGTCATTCCAAAGAACCGCAATCTGGTTCTGATATATTCAGTCACTAGGGTCGATGACGGTCAGCAGAGTGAAATGACGGAACACTCCGAGAATGAGAACGGGGATTGGGAGAAGTGGCTCCACGACACTAGGATACATCTCACTCAGGCAGATCTCGACTGGGTGCTTCACGTTGGTAAGAAGAAGCATGGTGTGCCCGGCCCGCTGCAGGCGTTCAATCTCTCTCGTCCGATTTGGTTCGATGGTCTGACACAGAACGAGTTCATGCACACGATGCGCCATCTTTGGCTCACCAAACTCGCTCTGATTCACAAGATTAAGTTCGCATACGGGCCCGGCGTGGGCAAGCCCGGGCCGGTTGATGACTGGATCGCTAAGAAGGCCCAGAGCAGGGGCAGCCAACCTGAAGTGCATTCAGAGGTGAGTGAGATAGACACCGATGAGACTGGTGGCTTTGGTCGCGACTTCGATCCCTCAGAATGGGCCTAAAACTCCTCTCACACTCGTGCACCCTCTCGCGCGCAGGTGACGGCAAAGGGTCGAGGTTAAGTATCGCTGGAAGACAAACTAGGACGATACACAGCTATGCTGGAGGTTTGGAAATGGAAACTGCAAAAATGAGAAACAGCGTAACAATGGTTCTTCTGATGATGATGAGCACTTTCGCGGTAATCGAATTCCCGCAGGCTGAGGCTAGCGAAGTGGTCTTGACTGACGCGATTCAGATTGTCAACGGGGGCGCAGCTAACGATAAGATGGTGGCTACCGATGCCGACTCGATGGGCAACGTGCACTTCGTCTGGAGCCGCAACACCCAGCACTTGTGGTACCAGATGCACAATCCCAGAGGTGATGTACTAATTTTCGAGACCCAGATCTCTAACCCCGGTGCACATCGGGCTTGGCACCCCGACATTAGCGTTGACAGTAATGACAATGTGCATATCACTTGGACCGATAAAGCTGCTCAGTGGACTATCCTCTACACCATGCTTGATCCATCTCAGGATGATCAGAGTGGCGACTCGGCTATCGACAGCGTGATTTCGCTCATCGACGACTTCGAAGTCTCGGTTCACACACAGAACCGCGACTGGCCAGCTATAGACACCGATTCTGAAAACAATGCCCACATCGTCTGGGAGGACTCGTTTGAGCCGCTTGACAAGTTCTACCAACAACCTCAGATTTACTACTCTATGATTGAACCCGACCTGCAGTCCCGTGAGGCTGTAGTCGCCGTGGGCGAGACCTTGCTCACTCCAATCATCGGCCACAAGGGGCATCCCGATGTCGCTGTCGATGCCGATGACTTCGTTCAGATTGTATGGGATGATACCCGCGGGGGCAAAGTCGAGATGGTTGCTCCGATAGACACCTCTGGCTCGATGAACACCGAGTGGGCCGACATGTGTGTGGTTTTCTATGGCGGCTACTTCGCCAGCGGTGGTTACTTCGAGGGACTAAAGCCGATGCTCTTGCGAGCCAACATGACGGTCTACGAGACCCTGTATGCCCTCAGCGGCAACTGGCCGAGTGCGGCTACCAGCGGCAATTGCGCCGCTGCATACCAGACCGGTGGGTCGGGCAGTCAAGGCCCAAGAGGAACTCCTCTAGGCCTGTCCCCCGGTGATGAGTCAGGTGGTATCAGAGAGCTCACTGAGGTTGTTTACAACAACGGCGCAGTCAACTTGCCCCAGGATGGCGGATACTACAGTGAATTTTGGGGCCCCGGCTCCACTTGGGCCTGCCTGTCATGGCGAGACGCCGGTGGCAACGTACCCGGCAATCCACCTACTCAATTGGACCACCACTGGAACCCTAACGCGACCAAGATTGTCATCCCAATCTCGGACGAGGGTCCCTATGGTGGTGACCCCGCCCAACAGTCTGATGACACCCAGAGCATCAATGAGGCTCACGACGCCTGCGTCATTGCCGGAATCATTCCAGTGCCCCTGCTCGCAGCCGGCTTTGGCTCTGGGTCTACTCCCGTAGGATCACACATGATGGACCTCGCCCAGTGCCCAAACGGATTCGTTAGTCTGAACACAAGGACCTGCCCAGGTTCAAACACCCGCTTGACCAATGCGGAAGGTTTGATGTACAGTTTCCCGACTTCATCCGGCAATTCAGCCGAATTACAGCTAATGGTTGAGGCCTTGGTCTACCTATCCACAAATAATTCGCGTGAGATCTACATGACCATACTCGATCCTCTGTCGCTGCTGGAGAACCCCCCTCCGACTTGGCAGAAGGGAGATTCAGGGACCTTTGTCGACACCACGGCCGACAGGTACATCGAGGATCTCGGGCCCTCTATCGACGGCCTAGGATACGGCAACCTCGTAGTGGTCAACGACACCAGAATCACACTCAACGACGCATACAGCCTACATCCTGCAATCTCTGTAGACACCTCCGGTAACACCCATCTAGCTTGGATGGATGGTCGCGCCTATGGATTCGATATCGATGTCAACTACGAAATCTACTACACCAGACTACGACTTAGAGGAGCGGGCGAGTGGGACGGAGCCCCTGACGGGTTACCTACCTATGGAATCAAGCAGATTATCGACTCAGCCGTCTCAGAAGTCGAAGGTATCGAAGGAATTCCGACCGATCGGCCCTTCGGCGCCAATTCGCACATGCCAGCCATCCTCACCGACTCATTCGATAACGTGCACCTGACATGGTTGGAAAACTCCAACGAAACCCAAGGCGAGACTGTCGTTTATAGTAGACTGAATCACACCAATGACGACTATCCTGAGGGCTTTCCTCTCAATTCGCTCGCTGTAGGGGTCCTCGACCCATGGGAAGTCATTCCGATTACCGAGTGGCAGTCCGACAAGCTCGGCCCAAACTCACCTGCAGTCCCTGAGTTGGGTCAGCCACCGGCATTCGCCAATGACCTTGGAAGTGGCGCCCATATCGCTTGGTCTGACACTAACAAGTGCAACGATGTCAGCAATGGTGGATCCTACACGCTGTGCTACGTCCACGTCCTGACTGGGCTAGTTGAGGTCGCACTCACAGAGACTGAGACCTACTACCACACCATTGAGCCCGGTGAGCAAACCACCTACAACATGACAATCTCGAACCCCACACCCGGGCCCGCCGAACTCGTGGCCGACACCTTCACCGTGACTATGGAAGGCGTTCCCAACAATTGGACGGCCACACTGTTCTTCACCACTAATCACACACCAATATTCGACTCGACACCAGTATTCCTGCGTGGCGGCGACGTGGTTTCGATGTACATGCGCGTCCGCGCCCCTTCGATATATCAGGCCCATTCGGACGAATTGGCCGCGATTACGGTGACTGCAATATCCCACAAGGACCCGGCTATCAGGGACGACAGAATTACTCTGACGCTGATGGATGTCGTCCACGGGATTAACTTGGACACCAGCCACTCCCAGGTGGATGTTGAACAGGGTGAATCGGCATTCTTCTCGATAACGGTTACCAATACAGGTAACGTATACGATACGTTCGCGTTTTACGACCCATCCACCTTAGAGGGGCAGGTCGAATGGGCCCTGCCGTTCGGATGGGGTCTCACATTCCCAACGTCGCTATCATTGGACCCCGGCCAGTCGGTGACTAGGAACCTGCAGGTCAGCGTCCCGACCTCACAGGATCCTGGGACTTTTGTGATCTACCTGAAAGGTTGGTCCACTGGTGAGCCAGTGCTCTCTATCGATCAAGGTACCTTTGATGTTCTTGAACTCTGGATTAACGTCTCGATCAAGAGCACGGGCAACATTGTCTTCAATCTCGGAGACACGACGCAGTACGTCTTGCCTGGTGACTGCTCTGAGTTCGATATCGAGGTCACCAAGCACTTCACACCCGGCCATCTGTTATTCACGACTCCAGGAGGCCCAGAGGAGAGACCTCCTGAGATTTCCGAGCAGACATGGAGGTTCGACCACTGGACGGTGGATTTGGATTTCTCCGAAGCCCCCGGAGGGAACGGAATCTCAGATAACGCTCCACGCTACTGGTCGATTATCGACACTCCATACACCGTCACAGCCATCATGTGTGCACCGTACAATGCTACTGCTGGCCTAGGCGACTCTGTCACCGTCAAGGCCCATCTTGAGGGGGCACAGCGTGTCAGAGACTCCGTGGTCCTTCTGACAAACGTCATTCAAGAGTACGACTTGGAAGCCAGCGTTCCTGAAACCATTTTGTCCATGCATCCAGGACAGACTTACCAGTTGGATACCACGGTCTCCAACGAAGGAAACGGTGCTGACAGATACGACATAACAGTACATTCGATTGAGGACACATTCGGGGCATCGCACGTCTGGGACATCGATATCCCCCGAATCCTATTCACTGAGTTGGACCGTGACGAGTCGCAGACCGTACCTATCCTTCTCAACGTGCCAGAGAGGACCCACGCCGGCCAGTACACCGTAATCCTGAATGTGCTAAGCGAGGAGTCTTACGAGGGAACCAAACTGAGGGACGTCATCGAGTTACAGGTCGAGATTGTCGAGTTTCACGACATGCGGATAGAGGTTGATCCGATGGTTGAGAGCCGAATCAAGTCCACAGCTCCTGGCAGAATTGTCCGATTCACCATAAACATCACCAACCACGGTAATATGGACGACCAACCGACACTGCACAACCACACCCTCTATGACAGTGATGACCCATATTCATGGCAGACGTCCCCTACGATGGGGCCTCTGCTGGGTAATTGGGCGATTAGCTACGCATTGCTCGAGGACTTCGACACTGAGTATCCGATCGAGAGGCCATGTGTAGGACAAATTCTGGGTGAAGACCCACCTGCCGAGGGCTGCTACCTGTCCGCCCAGACCAATGCAATCACCATGCCGGTGATGGAGGCTTACTCAACTCTACAGATTGTCGTAATCATCCAGATTGACCCAGCCGCTACACTGAACAATCGAGAGATTGGAATCAAGGTCGTATCGGCATTCGGCTCCTCGGAAGCAGGCGGTGACCACGATGAGACTGCGGTGTGGGATGACTCCTGCACTCTCGACGCGAATGGAGACGGTTTGCCGGATAACTACCGACCCAATTGTGATACCAACGAACAAGTCATTGAACTGAGACTCAGGGCACCAGATCTCTTCATCCTCGATGTCTTCGCTGCGACCCACACAGGGGAGGTTGGGGAGATGCTCTCCGTCAACGTACAAATCCTCAACAAGGGCAACGCTCACGCTACTGACGTCAACATCATCCTATGCGTAGACCAGACTAAATCTGACATCAAGAAGAACGGGTGCGACGAAGAGAACATCGTTTACCGGCAAATAGTCCAGGCGATAATGCCCTGTGACAACCCTAGTTCCGGCTGTGCCAACGAGGACCCACCCACAATTGCTCTACTGTATATGGTCAAGGCTGGAAGACACGACGTCGTCGTAGTCTTGGATCCGGATAACATAATTGTCGAGACCGATGAGACCAACAACATCAAATCGGTCTCGCAGAAGATGGGCTCGAATTTAGGACTGCTCGATGTCGGAATCGAGGTCATAGCCCAATACACAGTGCCGACCATAATCCTAGGCGCGACGTTCGCCCTAGTAGGAGTGGTCGCAGTGGTCATGTGGGGGCGCAGGGAGGAGGCAAAGATCCGCTACGCCGAGAAGTCCAGTATGATTTCGAACCTTGATGATGAGGACATGGTCTTCTGATTAGCGTGCTAGCCACCATGGCAACGGTGTGCCTTCGCGTGCCGCGACGAGGCGGCCACGACTAGCTGCGAAATCTCGCATCAGACGCTCGCGCAGAGTATCCATCATCTCCTCTGCGTCCATTGACTGGATTCTCAGTCCCTGCGAGAAGGCATCCAAATCGAGTGGTCTGCGGGGTTGGTTCATGATAGCGTGGGCCAACTGCCTCTCCTCATATGATCCAGATTGCTCAGAGATGCTGGGGGAGACTTTTCTCATCACCTGCTGATGGAGTGCTATCACAGCGTCACGATGCTCGTCTATGCGCTCGAGAGCAGAGTCCAACTCCGAGAGCACTCCCATAGCCTCCACCATCGGGAGCTTGCGTCGGGTACCCAACCTGTCGACCACTCCATTCAGTTCAGGCGGCAATCTGTTGGAGAGACGCATCGGCCCTCCAGCCGGTATCTTCCTGTGCTCTGCGCGGAATAAATCAGGTCCGAGGTCGAGACGCAGGGAGAAGGACTGGTTGACCTTGTACATCTTCTTCGGGGGACCCCCCTTCTCCGATGGCGTACGTTCGGAATCCACGAACCCTGATTCCTCTAGGACCTTGAGGTGCTTGACTACCGCTTGCTGACTTACATTCAGTAACTCGGAGAGTTGCAGAGGGTAGTGAGGTTCCTTGACTAATTTCCTGAGAATCTGGCGTCTAGTAGGGTTTTCGAGTATCGAGAGCGCCTCGTCGAAACCTACCATTTACTTACCAACCTGAGGTTGGGTAGTGGGGGCCTTCTAAAAACCCAACTTGAGCATAGGATAATATCCGACGAACTAGTAAAACTGTCATGGGAACCGGGAAGACCGTACTAGTCACGGTACTAGTCATAGCTGGATTGCTGATGCTGGCTTTGTCGTTTGTTGCTTCAATAGTAGTTGATACCATTGATCAGAGGATTGCCGACGAATGCGAAGACGAGACAGGCACAATTGGAGAAATTATCGGTGCTGATGAGGGCCAGTGTCAAGACGGCCGTGATATGAGAGACAGAGTTGATTCCATTGGCCAGATGATTGGCTATCTAGGCGCGGCAATTCTTGTGATATCAGTAATCATGGTAGCAATCAGAAAGAGACAGTAATCAGCCTTCGTCCCAGCCTTGCCAATCTCGATCGCCCTCAGTCTGCTGGGATTCCTCACCGACCGTTGTCTGACCAGGGAAGGGATCCGCTATTGATTCCTCCTCCTCTACTTCCGGGAGGCCGCGGTACTGTCTGTACAACTCGTCGGTTGTCGGCAACTTACCCTCTTTGGACATGACTACGGGTCCTCCGGATTTCTTACGCTGCCCCCGTCCTGCGAGAGCCAGTATGAGCGCGATGACGCCCAGAGGCAATCCAAGGCAACACCCGAAGAACATCATCACGAACCAACCGCTACCGAAAAGCGCCTTTTGTGCAGATACATCATCCACGAACCACAGGGTAGTGTTTCCGTCGTTGTGTAGGGTGTAATCACCGGCCTGAGCCGATCTGAAGACCCTCACAGGGGTATACAAGGTCCCGTCCTCACCCGGTCTATCAACATCTAGACCCGTGGGCGCTGAACCACTTTCCTCAGACCCTATTGCATCAATCAGCCGTAGTTCAGCAGTCTGCGAATCCCCTTCGGTGACACGCAGGGCGACATACTCTCCAAATAACTCTAGAGTGACTTCCTCACTCTCTCCAGCTTCCAACTCTAGAAGATGCCGCTGGGCGGGGTCGAGCTCGTCGAACATCACTGGCATGGCGTTGTAGTATGACACTACGCCAATCAACACCAGCAGTAGCGAGGCTCCTGAGAGCCTTTTGGCCCAGAGTGTAACGTCAGCCACGACGTGAGGTGATGGCTCCGTGCTATCAGACTTCTCAATCAGTAGGCGAGGCCAACATCCGGGTGAGCCAACTTTTCAGGGAGATAGGTATCTGTCACGAAATCCAGTCCGTACTTGGCTAGGGACTGCTGCTCGGCCTTCTTCCCGAGCTCCTGCATCAACTCAATCTGCTGCTGCCACCACCCTGTAGAGAATCTAGGGTCGGACAATTCGGCCTGCAGAGCGCCCAAGTCTTGTTTTGAGAGGTCATCGCTAGGTAGGTCATAAGCGAGAATATCATCTGCAGTAATCCCGAGATATATCGCCCCCTTGCTCGCCAGGTATTCTGAGATATGAGCAGTCTTGATAGCCCCGTATGCGATACTAGCAAAGATTCTGAACGACCATGGGTCGCAGTCAGCGAATACCACGATTGGCTTTTTCCACTCGTCACTCATTCGTCGCATAATTCGACGAGTGGAACGTGCAGGTTGCCCCTTGAGGTGGATTAGCGCACACCGCGCCTCCTCATCGAAACCATTCTCAATCAGTCGATCGAACATCCCACCAGTTTCTATTGCCATGATGAAATCTATGTCCTCATCAATGAGTCTGAGTTTCTCTGATTCGACATTGTAAGGGACTCCGTATCCGGAGTCGCCGACGTCGTCGCGACAGTTTATCCTCATCCAGTCACCACGTCGATTACGCTCTTCAAAAGTCACATTCCCGATGATTCTCGCCCCGTCCTCCTCCGGTCTCAGACGGAAGTCCTCGCGTAGACACTTGGTGACAATCTCGAGATCTTCAGCTAGGTTATTGCTTTCGTTCTGCGAGTGGAATTTGCCGTTGCCCCAGGCTTCGGAGATGTAGTACATCTCTCTCAGGGTTGAGGACTTACCACTGTTGATCATCTCCTCGATGAACTCGGTGACGTGTAGTGAGCGCAGTAACTGTTTAGCGGAACCGAGGTTGGTCGCGTCGCGCACCGTCCTCTTCTTTCCATATTTGTAGACCCCCAACCGCTGGTCGAAGCCGATGTTGCTCTTAGAGCGGACAGGCAGTGTCATCGTCGGAGGATTGCCCTTGGACATCTTGTCATGCATCTCTGAAGCCACATTATGGAGGGCTTGAATCACCTCGTCCTTGGATTTCTCTCTTCTTATACTCATTCATCTACCCCCTGATCTGGAGTCAATGACCCCATGTCGATTACACCCTCATCATTTGGGTTCCAAACCGCCTCTTCGGCTCTCCCAGCAAGATTCTCAATCACAGGATCTTCCGTGCTGCGTACCTCTTCCACTGCGGCTTCAAGAGCCTCCTTGTTCCTCATCTCATCGAGTAGATTCTCGTCAATCTTGGTGGCTCCGATGATGTCGCCATTGCCTCTGAAAAATATCTCCATGTCCGACCAATCACCCTTGTTGAGGCCGGAGACGGTGAACGAGATAACCGCCGAGGAGCCAGGGTCCAGCGTGTCCAATCGCCAAGCCCACAGACCATGAGTCTCCTTACGACCTCCGAGAGGGTTGTCCACCATGGCGGCAGTTTCGCTTTCTGGCCATTTGGCCAAAATTGTGTACGCCCGTGCTCGAGCGGTGTAGTTGAACACGGTGATATCACAGGTCGCCAGTTTCCTCGTTGTGTCCCACCCAAGATCTTCCTCGCAGAAAACCGCATTCATAATCTGGGTGATTATCGGCGCTAGATCAGGCTCATCCCGGTCTAGTATTTGCGAGGTTTTCTGTGATATCTCAGGGAGAATGACGTTTATCAACTCAAACTTCTCTTGAGCCTTCTTCCTCTGCGAACTTTTCTTGAGGTGGTTCTTCAGGCCCTTGCCTACTTCCATCAGGGCCCTCCTGACTTCTCCTAGTACCTCCTCGTTGACAGCGACGGCTTCCTTTGCCTCACTGGTGAACTGGACGTTGGTAGAGGCGAGGTGAATGAGAACGGCCGCTGGCCCCTTGGGTAGTCCCCTACCACCCGGCTGATCTAGGCCGTAGCGCTTCCAGTCGACAGATTCCACCGCCTTCGTGAGCAGACATCCGCCCTGCTGGTACATCAGGGGCACCCGATTGGCGAATCGCAGGATCTCGATTGGGCTGTCAGAGACTAGGTCCCCCCCGAAAACCAAACCGACTTCGATTTGGAAGGGGTTGCCCTGAGTGACCCGTGTTTCTCTGGTAACAGTCGAAGCGAAGCGAGAATCAATCGCCTTCGATAGCCCCTTCTTGATTAGCAGGTCCTCGATAGGAGAGAGACAATCAGTAGGCGGATTCAAGAGTTTGACCTTCTGGAATGAATCGAGCACGGCCTGAGCCTCCTCGGCCTTGATTCTGCGGGGTTGCCTGCTCTCCTCAAGTCCTGCTTTCTTGAGGATCTCTCGGGCCGCCCTCATGCTGACTCCGGAGAAGTTGTGCCTCAGGAATGAAGTCATCTTCCTCTCCTCTGCTTCACGTAGCATCCTCTGCAATGTACCGAGGTGGATGCCGTGGGGATGGGGCTTAATCTCCGCCACCACCCTAGGGAGACGGTCGGTGGTGCGAGGCCAGTGACCTTCCTCAATTACACTCCCGTCACGGTCCTTTACGGTCAGGCTGATGGTGGCGTGTGGATTGACAATCGAAGTCATCCTGAGGTACTGGTAGACCGACTGCCTGCCTCGTTGATACTTGGCCTTCATCTCGGTCCGTATCTTTAAGCCGTGTTTGATTTCCTCGCCCGTGACCTCGTCGACCCAGACGTCCCTACTCTCTCCACTCTTGATCGCTTTGTTTTTCCTCGTGTCAATACCGAGGTCGACCCGGACCGCCGAAGACTCGTCTTCGACCTTTGAAGTAACAGTGGTCTTCGAGCCTGTGGTGAGTTGACCGTACATCACTACTCCAGTAATTCCAATTCCCTGTTGACCACGAGTCTGCCTGATTGCGTGAAATCTCGATCCAAGCAGGAACTTGCCGAAGACGTGCTCGATGGCTTCTCTTGGTATGCCCGGCCCGTTATCTTGGGATATCAACTCTATTCGGCCATCCTTGAGTCGGTTGATTTCGACTCTGATATCAGGGAGTATCCGTTCCTCCTCGCAGGCGTCGAGAGAATTGTCGACGGCCTCCTTGACAGCCGTGATGATGGATCTCTGTAGGGAGTCGAACCCTAGGAAATGCTTGTTCTTTTCGAAGAATTCGCTTATCGCAATTTGCTTCTGTTTCCCGGCTAGTGGTTTTTCATTGCTCATTCGCAAACCTCCGTCAGGTCCTCCCGATACCCGGATGGCACGGGGCCTCTTTTGGATGGAAGTCTCCGGCCGAGGATCACTCTTAATCCTGTGCAAAGATATCTGGATGCCACGCCGTAATCTTCCCGACAAAGGCGCTGGCCATCACAGTCAGGGGGCTTGCCAGATACAGCTTGCCCGGCCCAGACCGACCCTGGTAATTGCGATTAATTGCTGAGATTGTGACCTGCTCCGCATCATCACTAATTCCGGGCCCAGCTCCTATACAGGCACCGCACCCGGGGTCGATTAGCGTGACACCAGCGCGCTCGAACATCTCGCTCCAACCGTTCTTCTCGGACAGACTCTTCACCGTCTTTGAGCCGAACTGGATGTAGCATTCGACACCTTCGGGGATTGTCAGACCTGCTTCGAGGGCTGCCTCGGTGACTTGTGCGTAGAAGGCGAAATCATCATCCTTACCAGCAGTACACGAACCCGCGTAGGCGATGTCTATTCCGACCTCGCCAATTTCGTCTATGTAAGCACCATTTGTCGGGTCAGAGGGAATTCCCTCATCGGGCTTGCCGGGATGTGCGACCATCGGACGGATCTGTTCCAGGTCGATGGTGTGCACTCCGCCGTGATACTCCGCTCCATCGTCCGGCAGCACGAAGGCGCTGCGTACCTCTGCCTCACTCAGTCCAGATCTGCGGTTCATCAACCAATCTACAGTGAGACTGTCTGGTTCGCATATCCCAGTCTTAGCACTACACTCAGTGGCCATGTTGCACAGAGTAGCCCTCTCATCCATCGATAAACTGGCAAGTCCAGAGCCTCCGAACTCCATACTACGGTCAAGTGTCTCGGACTTAGCGGCATACTTCCAGAGGATATGGAGTATGACATCCTTGGCTGTGCACCCGGGGTCTAGGTTACCCACCAGTTCGAAGCGAATACTCTCTGGGACTTGTACAAAAGCGAATTGGTTGTGCACGAGGTTGGCGTACTCGGTCGAGCCAACACCGTAGGCTAGTGCGTTCGTAGCACCGCCCATGCAGGTGTGAGAATCGGTTGCTTGAATGAAATCGCCAACATCGATAAATTCCTCTCTGGCGACTTGATGGCAGATGCCAGGGCTGATGCCGTCCTCCGCGGAATAGTCGCGTACCCCGGTGTGCTGCTGGAACACTCGCTGCATATCTCGCAAGGTCTGAATCTTCTCTGTGAAACGACCAAACCTCGGCACTCCGGTGGCGTACAGTAAATGGTCCTCAAAGACTGCGTATTTCGATGGATTGGGAAGCGAGTAATCGTTGCCGTATTCCTGCTTGAGGAACTCGTGGACCTGTGCGGTTGTGAACTCATGCGAGTAGCCACCGTCGACCTGCGAGAGTACGGCGTCACCGGGCTTGACATAGCGCGCCGCGCCGTTCTGACCCAGAAGTTTGTTCGCAATCATCTTCTCAACCATAGTCATTGGTCGCGACTCGGTTTTCAACTCAGGGAGACTGATATCTCCCGCTCCGAGACTCTTCGCAAATGGCAGAATACCACCCTTTTCAATAATCAGGCTGGTCACCGGGTCGTACTCAGAGGTGAACTCATTCAGCGATATACTCTCACCGGATTGCAGCCTCTCCAGCATCCCATAGTCACCCATCAATTGACCGAGGTTGATGTTGTTTCGCTCGTGAATCGGTGCGAAGGACGCCGCGATAACAATCCTGATTCCCGACCAACGCTCGCATTGAGCGGCAGTCTCGCGGCTTGACCCTGTGCCCTTACGGTGTCCGGATACTATGGCTTCAAAGCCACC